>ERZ802827.202-NODE-202-length-32609-cov-12.3293_pt1 | contig 32609 bp, 42 predicted proteins | sample MGYA00345652_ERZ802827 | MGnify/ENA primary metagenome ERZ802827 (study PRJEB30503, sample SAMEA104212372) | marine metagenome | biome: Westerlies Biome; feature: [SRF] surface water layer (ENVO:00010504) within the epipelagic zone...; material: water... | reverse complement strand
CATATAGTTGGTGGGATCCTGAAGGGCCATTTAAACCACTGCATATGCTAAATCCTGTAAGGATAAATTTTATAAAAAAAAACATTGATCTTGAGAATAAATCATTAATAGATGTTGGTTGTGGTGGTGGCCTCCTTTGCGAAAATTTAACTTCTAAAAATACAAAGGTAAAAGGTATTGATATGTCAAATGAAGCTATTGAAATAGCTAAAGCTCATCAATCTCTAAATAACCTAGATATAGATTATCAAACAATAAGCTTGGAAGAATTAATAAAAGAATCAAAGAAAAAATATGATGTTTTAACATGCCTTGAGTTAATTGAACATGTGCCTGACCCCGAAAAACTAATTCAAGATTGCATAAAAATTACTAAAAAGAATTCTGAATTATTTTTTTCTACACTAAATAGAAATTTAATTTCATACTTAGTTTCTATAATAGGAGCTGAATATATATTCAATATTTTGCCGCGTGGCACTCATGATTATAAAAATTTTATAAAACCTTCTGAATTCTGCAGTCTACTAAGAAAAAATTCTTTAGAAATTAAAAATATAAAAGGTATTAATTATAATATACTTAATAAGAATTTTTATGAATCCAGCACTCCAAATATTAATTACATAATACATTGTAAAAAGAATAATGATTAATAGAAAAATTGATGCAATGCTTTTTGATTTTGATGGAACACTTGCTGATACATCTTTCGATATGGTGAATTGTTTAAATATTTTACTTAATCAACATAATAAAAAAGAGGTAGAATTAGAATATGCTAAAAAATATATCTCAAAAGGTGCTGGTGGTTTAGTAGACTTTTCTTGTCCTGATTTGTCTAAGGATGATAGAAATGATTTTATATCGGAATACTTAGAAATTTATAAAAATAATTTATTTGTAAACACTCATTTGTTTGACGGAGTTGAATACATTATTAATACTTTAGTAAAAAAAAATTATAAATGGGGTATTGTCACAAATAAACCTAGTTTTCTTGTGTTACCAATTATTGAGATGCTTAACTTTACCCATACACCTAATTGTATTGTTGCTGGAGATACTCTTAATGTGAAAAAGCCAAATCCAGAGCCGTTGTTGTATGCTTCTAAACAAATATCATGTGACCCTATTTTTTGCGCTTATGTTGGAGACGATATTCGCGATATTACCGCTGCTAATTCAGCAAATATGTTCTCTGTCGCTGCAGCTTATGGGTTTATCGATGACATGAGTAATGTAAAAGAATGGGGAAGTGATTATATAATCAATTCCCCATTAGATTTAGAAAAATTTATTAATTAACTAAGATTTAATGCTTGAACAATTTCTTCTGTAGTTTTCTTCGCATCACCTAACAACATCATTGTTTTATCTCTAAAAAATAAATCGTTATCAACACCTGCATAACCAGAAGCCATAGATCTTTTTAAGAATAATGTTGTCGCGGCTTTCTCTACATCTAATATTGGCATTCCATAAATTGGGCTTTGGGGGTCTGTTTTTGCTAATGGATTTGTAACATCATTAGCACCTATTACGAATGCTACATCAGCTGTTGCGAACTCGTGATTAATTTCTTCAAGTTCAAAAACTTCATCATATGGGACATTGGCTTCAGCTAACAACACATTCATATGCCCTGGCATTCTTCCTGCTACAGGATGAATTGCATATCTTACCTCAACACCTTTTTCTTTAAGTATGTCACACATTTCTCGCAATGCATGTTGAGCTTGCGAAACAGCCATACCATACCCTGGAACAATAATTACCTTTTGTGCATTACTCATAATGAAAGACGCATCATCTGCACTTCCTTGCTTAACATTCCCTTTTGGTCCACCTGCTGCTGCTGCTGCTGCTGCATCGCCATCACCACCGAAACCACCAAGTAGAACGCTTACAATTGATCTATTCATTCCTTTACACATGATATAACTTAAAATGGCCCCAGAAGAACCAACCAGCGCACCAGTTATAATTAATGCTGTATTTTGAAGTGTAAATCCAATTCCACATGCTGCCCATCCAGAATAAGAATTTAACATTGATACAACTACTGGCATATCTGCGCCACCAATTGGAAGAACAACTAAGAAACCTATAAAGAAAGATAATCCAACAATCATCCAAAAATATTGTTCTGTAGAAGGACTCATAGGATCTACAGCTGTCATATAAATTAAAGTTAATATTCCTAAAAATATAATAAGGTTAATTAAATGCTGACCCTTAAATACTAATGGGTTTCCACTAACCAAGCCTTGCAGTTTTGCAAAGGCAATAACCGAACCAGAAAATGTTATTGCTCCAATTGCTAAACCTAGACTCATTTCTATCATACTGCCTGTGCTTATTATTCCGCCATCAAAAAATGCAGCTGGATTCTTATATGCTCCGATGGCAACAAAAACAGCTGCTAATCCAACCAAACTATGAAATGCAGCAACTAATTGCGGTAAAGCTGTCATGCTAATTTTTCTAGCAAGCACAGATCCAAAGAGACCACCTATTGCCACCGCTATAATAATATTTGTGTAACTTGATAATTCTAAGCCTGATCCTGCTCCATAAAGAGTAGTAGCTACAGCTATAGTCATTCCAAGCATCCCGTAAGTATTTCCCTTTCTAGCTGAAACAGGTGAAGAAAGACCTTTTAATGCTAAGATGAAAAGTACTCCAGAAAGAAGATATGCAAAACCAATTATTGTTGTATTCATTTATATTTACCTATTTATTTTTTCTTTTTAAACATTGCTAGCATTCTTTGTGCAACCATAAAACCGCCAAAAATATTTACGGATGCTAGAAGGACAGCGATTAATCCCATTGTGCTAGATAAATCTATAATACCTTTACTAGCGACTGCAGCAATAAGGCCTCCAACGATGATTACTGATGATATTGCATTTGTTACAGCTAACAAAGGCGAATGTAATGCTGGAGTTACACCCCACACTACATAGAACCCTACAAAAACTGATAACACAAAAATTGAAAACAAACTTAAAAAATCCATTATGAAACTCCTTTAACGATTTCACTTACAATACTTCCACCTTTAGTAACTAAAGTATTTTTTACTGTCTCATCTTCCCAGTCTAACTCTAGTTTTTTTGTTTCATTGTTTACATGTGGAGAAAGAAAATTAAGTAAATTTTTTGCAAACAAAGTGCTTGCGTCTTTTGGTAGCTCGCCAGGTAAATTATCAAATCCGACAATTTTTACACCGTCAGCATCAAAAATTTCATTTCTTTTTGTCAACTCACAGTTACCACCCATCTCTGCTGCCAAATCAACTACAACTGATCCTGTTCTCATTGAATTCACCATTTCTGCTGTCACTAATTTTGGAGCAGGCCTTCCTGGTATTAAAGCTGTTGTTATTACTATATCCTGATCTTTGATATGCTTTTTAATAACCTCTTGCTCTTTTTTCTTATATTCCTCGGTCATTTCCTTAGCGTAGCCACCTGAAGTTTCTGCTTCTTTCATAGCCTCTTCATCAACAATAAGAAATTTTCCACCTAAACTCTCAACTTGTTCTTTTGTTGCGGCCCTAACATCATATGCGGTGACTATTGCACCCATTCTCTTTGCGGTTGCAATGGCTTGCAGTCCTGCAACACCTACTCCCATTATAAAAACTTTAGCTGGGGCCACAGTTCCTGCAGCTGTCATCATCATTGGGAAAGCGCTATTAAAGCTACTTGCTCCTTTTATAACTGCTTGATATCCAGATAAATTAGACTGCGATGATAAAACGTCCATTGATTGTGCTCTTGTTATTCTTGGCATTAGATCCATAGCAAAAGTTGTTAATGAAGCTTTTGCATATTCCTCAGAATCTTTCTTTGAAACTAATGCTGACATATGTGCAAGTACCATAGCATCTTTCTTACACATTGAAATTTCATCAATTTCATCATTTGATGTCATTAAACGCTGTATTTTAAATATAATATCCGCATTACTTAATGTAGATTTTGTATCGGACGCAATTTTAGCACCTGCCTCTTTAAATATCTCATCTGTAAAACCTGAATTTTGCCCTGCACCACTCTCTACAGTTACCTCAAAGCCCATTGCCGTAAATTTTTTGACTACTTCTGGAGAAGCTGCAACCCTGGTCTCTCCAACCCTATTTTCTTTTGGAATTGAAATTTTCATGTTATTACCGTTTGTTTAATAATTGTTCGTCTTGATGGTACGACAATATATTCTAATATTCCGAATTACTCAAGAAAAAATACCCAAAAAGAGCTATAAAGGTCGAAAAAAGTAATAAATCTTAGTATTTTTAATGAATATTATCTTCGTTATATTCTTCTGCCTTAGGATCAATTAAATCATTATCTTTTTCATTATTTAAATTTGTATCTAACAAGCCTAGTTGTTGTTTTTCTTGCTCTGAAAGCTCTATAATATCATCAAGTTTGGGCAACTGATTTAGAGTTGTTAGATTATGTGAATCCAAAAATTCTTTTGTTGAGCCAAAAATTGCAGGCTTACCAGGCACATCTTTATAACCCAAAATTTTTATCCATTCTCTTTCAATAAGAGTTTTTATAATATTGCTACTTACGCTAACACCACGAACTGCTTCAATTTCGGTTCTAGTTATAGGTTGTTTATAAATAATTAATGCTAAAGTTTCCATTAATGCCCTTGAATATTTTTGAGGTTTTTCGGGATAGAAATTTGTAACCCACTCGTTACATTCTTCTGAAACCTGAAATCTATATCCAGTAGAGACTTTTTTTAAATTAACACCTGAATTTAAATATTGTATTTGGAGCTCAGAAATTAATTCTTCTAATAATTTTAAAGAGATTTTCTCGTCAGAAAAAAAGTTTCTTAGCTCTTTTATAGATATCGGCGAGGAAGACGAAAATATTAAAGATTCAATGATTTTTTTTAATTTAGAATTTTTCAAAAGATACTCTCTTAAGTTTTTATTTTAATTTGATAAATATAGCAGAATCATTATTTGCTTGAGCACAGTCTATTAATGTTAGTTTTATTAATTCTAGTATAGCTAAGAAAGAAACTATTAATCCTGACTTACCTTCACTTGAATTCAATAAATCTTTAAAATCGATAAATTCATCTTGTTTTAATATGTTTAAAATTAATGTCATTTTTTCTCTTACAGATAAAAAGTCTTTTTTGACATCATGTGGAGTTAAAAATTTTGTTTGCTCCATTAACTTATGAAAAATAATTACAAGTTTATCCAAATCAATATTTTGATAAGCTTCATCTTTTTTTACAGTCTCATAAGGAACCTTATTTAGAATATAAAAGTCCCTATCTATTCTAGGTAAAGCATCAAGATTAAAACTTGCTTTCTTATATCTTTCATATTCTTGCAACCTTCTTATTAATTCTGCCCTAGGATCGTCTTCCTCCCCCAGCTCTTCCTCAATTGATGGTAGTAATAATTTAGATTTTATCTCGGTTAATGTGGCAGCCATTAACATGTATTCTGCCGCTAACTCTAATTCTAAGTCTTGCATTAAATCTATGTACTGAACGTATTGCTCGGTTATTTTTGCTACTGGTAATTCAAGAATATCAAAGTTTTGACTTTTTATTAAATAGAGCAAAAGATCTAAAGGACCTTCAAATGACTCAAGAACAACTTCTAGAGCATCAGGTGGTAGGTACAAATCTTCAGGTATATTTAGATATGGCTCACCTTTTACATAAGCTAAGGGAATATTAATATTCTCTAAATCTTTAAGCTCACCAGGTTTTGTATCCATTCACTTATATTATGTTATTATTTAATAAATATTATATCATTATATGAAATTAACTTAACATATTTCTAATTTTTTTGAGGTTTATTTTGAAAGCATTTATTGACTTTATTCCTGTCTTTTTCTTTTTTCTATCTTATATTTTTTACACAGATATACCAATCAGTTACATAAATGATGTAAATAATATATTTGGTATTTCATTAAATTCAAATAAATCTAACGGAATATACTTTGCAACTTTAGTTTTAATGATTACTTATTCTGTACAATTTTTGGCGCTATTTATTACCAGTAATGTTAAAAAAATACACTACATAACATTATTTATAATATTAATTGCAGGTTTTAGTACGCTATATTTTAAAAATCCTTATTTTATTAAAATAAAACCATCTATAGTTTATTGGGGCTTTGCAATATTTTTTATACTTAACAATATTTTTGGAAAAGAAAATATAATTAAAAAATTACTTCAAGAGCAAATAATTCTTGATGATAAAAAATGGTCCCTACTATCAAATTCGTGGATAGTATTTTTCATACTGTGTGGCTTTTTAAATCTGTATGTTGCAAATTTTTATTCTGAGGTAAAATGGGTTGAGTTTAAGTTCTATATATTAGGAATAATATTACCAGTAGTATTTATAATACTAAATGGTGTTTACATCGGATTTAATACGAAAAAATAAAAAATTATTAATCGGCAATATCAGAAGTTAAACTAGAATCGTCTAAGTCTCCATCAGCAATATCAAATTCTCTTTGCTCTAAATATGCATCTTTGTACAATGTATATTTATCATCTGATATTTCACTAGCTATGTCTTCCTTGGCAAGTAAATTTGATCTCGAATCAACCGCATTTACTCCTACCATAATATTTCTAAATGAAACATCATCTAACCAAGCCAATGGATTTAGATACATAGACAATATCCTGCCAGGCATATCTCTGACACTACTTGAACCAAGAAGTGGTAAAACAACATATGGTCCTGCCCCTGCTCCAAGAGCTCCAAAAGTCTGTCCTAGATCTTCTGGCGCGTGAGTTAATCCCATATGTGACGCAACATCAATTATTCCGGCCAATCCTATAGTCGAATTTATAGCAAGTCTTCCGATAGAAGTTCCGAATTGACTTGGTTTACCTTGAAATAAATTATTTAAAGCATTATCAATTTCGTTAAGATTTGAAAAAAAGTTTGTCACACCAGTTTTTACTGGTTGAGGCGTAATTGCATCGTAACCTTTTGCGAGAGGCTTGAATAAAGCCTGGTCAAAAGCATCGTTAACTGCGAAAACAGGTCTGTTGACAGTCTGCCAAGGGTCATTTGAATCAGACATAGAATTTCCAGAATAAGTAGCACATCCACTTAATACTAATGAAGCTAAGGCTAAAGCTAGTACTCTTAAATTTCTCATTTTCTCCTCTCAACTGCCTTTTAAAAGCAATATTTCATTTTTATGAACTAATAATAAGCTGGATAAGAAAATAAGTACAGTATTAGTTTTTTAACTTATTTTTTAATCTTAAAGCGTTTAGCGCTATAAAACCTTGCGCATCTTTATGATCATAAGATCCCTTGTCATCATCAAATGTTGCAAGATTCTCTTTATACAAGCTATTATTTTCAGACTTTCTTCCCTCTATAATAATATTCCCCTTATATAAGGATAATCTAACAAAACCGTTAACAGTTTTTTGAGTGGCATCAATAAATGTTTGTAAATTTTCTCTTTCTGGGCTCCACCAAAAACCATTATAAATAATATTAGCATATTTGGGCATTAGTTCTGTCTTTAGATGAGCTACTTCTCTATCCAGAGTAACTGACTCTATAGCTCTTCTTGAATGGAGTATAATTGTACCACCTGGAGTTTCATAACAGCCTCTTGATTTCATACCCACATATCTATTTTCGATTATATCTAGCCTTCCTATAGCATGTTTTGCACCCAAATTGTTTAGAGCCTCCAAGATAATGGCAGGACTCATCTTCTTTCCATTTAATGCTACAGGATCTCCTTCGCAAAATTCTATTTCTATTTCTTCAGCTTTATCTGGAGCATTATGTGGGGCAGTGGTCCATCTCCACATACTCTCTGGAGGAGAAGCCCAAGGATCTTCTAAAACTTTACCCTCGTAAGATATATGAAGAAGATTTGCGTCCATTGAATATGGGGGAGCATTTTTTTTATCCATATCAATTGGGATATCATTTTCGGCAGCATAAGATAAAAGTTTATCTCTAGAATTTAAATCCCATTCTCTCCAAGGCGCAATAATTTTTATTTTTGGGTTTAAAGAATAAGCTGATAATTCAAAACGAACTTGATCATTACCTTTCCCTGTTGCCCCATGAGAGATAGCATCAGCATTACATTTTTCAGCGACCTCTACTAATTTTTTTGAAATCAACGGACGAGCTATTGCGGTACCTAATAGATACTGTTCTTCATATAAAGCATTTGCTCTAAACATTGGAAAGATAAAATCTTTTGTAAACTCTTCTTTTAAGTCATCTAAAAATATTTGAGATACACCAAGTTCCTTCGCTTTTTTCTTTGCGGATTCAATTTCACCTTTTTGGCCTAAATCAGCTGTATAGGTTATTACTTCACACTTATAATTAACTTGTAGCCACTTAACTATAATAGAAGTGTCTAAACCTCCAGAATATGCCAAAACAACTTTCTTAATATTTTTATCTTTCATTATTTTTTATGAGTTAGCTTCATCTATCATTTTTTTTAATTCACCTTTTTCATGAAGCTCAAGAGTGATATCGCATCCACCTATAAATTCACCATTTATATAAACTTGAGGGAAAGTTGGCCAATCAGCAAATTTAGGTAAATTTTGAAATATTTCTGGATCCATTAATATATTTACATACGCAAATTCTGATCCACATTGTTTTAGAGCCTCGGAAGTTCTACTTGAAAATCCGCATTGTGGCATTTGTGGCGTACCCTTCATATATATGATTACCTTATTACTCTCTACTTGCTCTTTTATTCTTTCTAAAACGTCCATAATTTCTCCTGATTATATATCTTAGTCTAAATTTTCCTGAAACCATAATTCGGTAGCTGCAGCATGCCACAACTTATTTCCATCTATAGCGGTCTTATAATTATTAGGCATCTTTAATAATTTTTCTATATATTTCCTATTATAAAGATTCCTATTATTACATTTTCTAGAGTTAAGAATATCACAAACAAAATCATAATATTCGCCCCTTATATACTTTAGTGCCGGCATTGGAAAGTAGCCTTTTTTTCTGCTAATTATATCTCTGGGTAAAAGATTATCAGAAATCGCTTTTAATATATTTTTTCCATTTCTTTTTAAATGCAACCTAGGGTCTATTTTTGCAGATGCCTCAATTAAATCATGATCTAAAAAAGGTACTCTTGCTTCTAGCCCCCAAGCCATAGTCATATTATCCACTCTTTTTACAGGATCATCTACAACTAGAGTTGTAATATCAAGATTTAAAACATTTCCTATTAACGTTTTAGAATTAATCAAATTTAATTTATCTTGTACCAGTCTAGATGTGTAGTCATTTTTAAATTTTATTTTCAAGAATTCTTTTAATTCTGCATCACTTCTATCGACATAGTGTTTTAAGAAATTATTATAGTTATTTTCTTCTAAAGCAATTTTCTTGTACCAAAAATATCCCGCAAATCCCTCATCAGCGCCTTGTCCAGATAGAATAACTTTTACATCTTTACTGACTAGCTCGGATAGCATATAAAAAGCTACTGCATCTTGGGCAACCATTGGTTCTGACATAGACTTAAATGCATCTGGCAACTTAGATAAAACGACAGCATTATCAATAATATATTTTTGGTGATTAGTGTTAAATTTTTTTGCCACTTGATCAGAATAAAAGAATTCACTTCCTTTTTCCTCTTTGTCGTCCTCAAAACCTATACTGAAAGTTTTTAATTTGGGAAATTTATCTTTAGCTAAAGCAACTATTAAGCTTGAATCTAAACCCCCTGAGAGTAAAACTCCAACATCTATGTCAGATGCTGATAATCTTTTTTCAACAGACTTTGATAATAAGTCTCTAATTAAACTTATCGCTTCATTTTCGTCTTCAATAAGATTATTGTCTTTACTATCAAGTTCCCAATATTTTTCTAATATTACTTTTTTTTCTTCGTTAATTATTAAATAGTGCCCAGGTGGAACTTTTTTTATATTTTCAAATATAGTATTTGGTGCAGGTACTACAGCATGCAAAGAAAAATGCATATGTAAAGACTTAGGATCTAACTTCATATCAATATCTTTATTTACAATAATTGATTGTAGCGTTGAGCCAAATCTAAAAAATTTTTTAGAATACGAAAAATATAATGGCTTTACGCCAAATCTATCTCTTGCAAGAAAAAGACTTCTTTTTTTTATATCCCAAATAGCCAAAGAAAAATCTCCTTCAAACATATTCAAACATTCTTTACCCCATTCTATATAAGATTTTAGAACCACTTCTGTATCTCCAGAGGTTTTAAAAGAGTGATTTTTTTTAATTAGTTTATTTCTTAGATCTACATAATTATATATGCAGCCATTATAAACCATACTTAAATCTGCTTCTTTGTCTTCAAATGGTTGGTTAGAAGCGCTAGAAAGATCAATTATAGATAATCGTGAGTGACCTAAACAAATATGATCTTTTATTTTAAATCCTGAATAATCTGGCCCTCTGGACTTAATTTTGTTGAGCATTAGTTCAATATTGTGATCACCACATTTATTATTAAAAAAATATTCGCCTACAATTCCACACATTGTATAATTATAACAATATTATTTAAAAAGACTTGTATGAAATCACAATTATTAAAAAGTAAAATTAAAGATTGGGCGCATGATCTTGGATTTGATGATGTTGGTTTCACAGATATTGATCTTAAAGAAGATGAAACTCATTTACTTAATTGGTTGGAGAATAAGTTCCATGGTGAAATGCACTACATGGAAAAGCACGGAGTTAAAAGATCTCGGCCTAACAAATTAATGCCTGGTACTGTTAGAGTAATTTCATTCAGAATGAACTACTTGCAAGAAAATACATATGATTCAAAAAAAGTTTTAGAAAATAAAAATCTTGGCTATATATCTAGGTATGCCCTAGGAAAAGATTATCATTCAGAAATGAGAGATAGGCTTCATATAATTGCTAAAAAAATTAATAATGAAGTTGATGATTTTAAATATAGAGCATTTGTTGACTCGGCGCCTGTTCTAGAGAAAGCAATTGGTCAAAAATCTGGTTTGGGGTGGATTGGTAAAAATACTTTATTAATTAATAAAAAAAATGGATCTTATTTTTTTCTTGGCGAAATATATACCAATATTGAATTTGATATAGATAAGAAATCAGAAAACTTTTGTGGCCAGTGCTCAGAATGCATAGACAAGTGTCCAACAAACGCAATAATATCACCATATGTTTTAGATGCTAAAAAATGTATTGCATATTTAACAATTGAATTAAAAGGCTCAATCCCGAATGAGTATAGAGATAGCATTGGTAATAGAATATTTGGTTGCGATGATTGCCAATTAGTTTGCCCATGGAATCGATTTAGCGAAGAAACAAGAATCGAAGAATTCACTCACAAACATGAATTAGATTCCCCAACACTGATAAATTTATTTAACTGGACTGAAAAAGAATTTAAAGATAACACTAAAGATACTCCTATTAATCGGATATCATATTTTCAATGGCTAAGAAATATAACGATTGGTTTAGGGAATTCTGAAAAGAGCCAAGATATAATTCAAGCTCTCAAGAAAAAAAAGAAAAATCAAAACAGTGAAATATTAAACGAGCATATTGATTGGGCTATAAGAAAACTAGAATGCTCTAGCTAAGATATTTTTTTATTGTTTCATTATTTATTTTTTTATTTTTATTTTTTGCCGATTTTATATCTTGATATATTTCCTTAGCTTTAATTTTCCCAATTTCAACAGCCCATTGATCAAATGAATTAATTCCATACAATAAGCCTAAAACATAAGTCTTGTGTTCATAAAATGCTAATAGCTCACCGAGCGATTCAGGAGATAGCTTATTTAACAAAATTGCGTTAGCAGGTTTGTTACCTGATAGTATTAAGTTTTTAATAACTAAATTTTTATCTAAACCAAGTTTTGAAAATTTTTTCTCATACAACTCTTTTGCTTGTGATTCCGAAAAACCCTTATTTAAAATTTCTAGATGACTTAAAAAATTAGAGAACAGCATGTTATGATTATCTTGGCTACCAGAATCAGTCTTTTTAGAAATTATAAAGTCAGCTGGTATTAATAAATTACCTTGATGTAGCAATTGATAAAAAGAATGCTGAGAACAACTTCCTGAACCACCCCAAACTATATTTCCAGATTTACTAAAAATATCTTTACCAAAAATATCTAAGGATTTTCCGTTACTTTCCATTTCTACTTGCTGAATATGATCGTGCAAAAATCTCAGTCTAAAATTATATGGTAAAATTAGATGACTTTGTGTGCCAAAAAAAGATGTATAGTAATAAGACAATAAAGCCATAATCACAGGAATATTTACGCTATATTTGTTTTTATAAAAATGTGCATCCGCATTTTCAGCACCTTTTAGAAATTTAGAAAAGTTACTAAACCCAATAGATATGATAAGTCCAATACTTACTCCTGACCAAATAGAGTATCTACCACCTATCCATTCCCATATTTTGATTATATTATCACTACAAATACCAAGCTTTAAAGCTTCTGCTTCATTCTCTGTAACGGCTAAAAAATTACCCATAATATTCTTCCCATTAAAATCCTTATTTAACCAATATTTAATTTTTTTTATATTTTCTAGCGTTTCAATCGTTTTAAAACTTTTAGAAACAACAATAAATAAAGTTTTTTCAGGATCTAATGAAGAAAGCAAATCTTTATTTTCTGTGAAATCTAAATTGGAAATAAAATGAAGATTAATTTTTTTTGAACTATAATTTTTTAAACCTTCATATGCAGCTTTAATTCCAAAATATGAACCTCCAGTGCCTACTGACACAATATCGGTAAATTTCTTCCTGCTAAATGATTTTTTTTTACCTGAACGAACGTCATTTGAGATTTTTTTTAAGATTTTTTTATGGTTATCAATATTTTTAATTATACTTTTATCAAGAAATTTTGTAACGCTTCGCAATGCTGGATGAAGAACTTTTCTTTGTTCTGACGTATTTATTTGATAACCATTGATTAATTTTTTATAGCTATTTTTTATGTCAATAATATTAGCTAATTTTAATAATTCACTTAAAGTTTTTTTATCAACAATATTTCTTGAATAATTAAAATATAAGTTATCTGTTTCTAAAAAAAAATTTTTATTGTTTTTTAATGCTTTCTTTGAATTTTTAAATCTTAGAGTTTCTTTTTTTATTTTTCTTGTTTGTTCTAAAAAAATTTTATTCATCTATTTTATATAATGATTATTAAACTAGCTGCATTGCTATGCTCGCAGCCTTCTTGATAATTTTATTGTCTTCGTCAAGATATATTAAGATTGGCTTATGTTGTTTTATTTGTTCTTTTGGCACATCTATATATGAGCATATTACTAATTTATCTCCTGGGCGTGCCTTGTGAGCCGCTGCGCCATTTACTGATATTATTCCACTTCCTGGTTGAGCTAATATCGTATACGTTGAAAGCCTTTCTCCATTAGTAACATTATAGATATCAATTTTCTCATATTCATGAATTGATGCTTGTGCCAAAATATCGCTGTCAATAGCACAAGAGCCATCATAATCTAACTCTGAATGTGTAACGCGAGCTCCATGTAATTTTGATTTTAAAAATGTTAAGTTCATTTAAATACCTTTGTATATAATTCTATTGATTTTAGGGCCTAGATTTTATAATCATATTATCAATAAGTCTAACTCCCTCTAAATAACAAGCTATAATTGCTATTAAATCACTATCATTTCCATGCTGCAACGATTTTAAATTTCTTATAGTAAAATACTCTAATTTTAAGGGAGTTTTATCAAAAAAATCATATATGTTTTCAATTATCCTATCCAAAGGACATTTATTATCATATAAATCCTTAGACAATATTAATGATTTAAAGATACTATTAGCGATAATTATACCATCTTTTGAAAGATGAGAGTTTCTAGAACTTAAAGCAAGGCCTTCTTTATTTCTAACAACTGGAGCAGAAATAACGCTAATATTATAGTCACAAATTTTTATAAGTTCTTTAATACAAATAATTTGCTGAAAATCCTTTTCTCCTAAAATAATTTTTTCTGGTTTAATAATTTGAAAAAATCTATGAATAATATCCATAACCGCTAGGAAGTGGCCTGACCTATATTTACCACATAGATCAGTGGTTAATTTTTTTGGCTCTAATTTAGAATCAAAAGCCTTAGAATATTTATTTATATCTTGCTTACTGGGAATTAATAAATAATCAACATGTTTTGATTCAAGCTTCTCAATATCTTGCTTTAATGTGATGGGGTAGTTATCGAAATCCTTCTTATCAGTAAATTGGTTTTCATTTATATATATGCTTACACATACATTACCGTAATCTTTTTTTGCCACATCTATTAATGACAAATGGCCTTCATGAAGATTTCCCATTGTTGGAATAAATATGTTAACTTTTAATTCAGAACTAATAAATTCCTCTATAGATTTAAAAATCTTCATAAATTATTTAATTCTTAATTGATTTAACATAATTATAAAAATCTTTTAGCGCCTTTTTAATACTTCCGTTTTCTTTTAAAAAGTCTTTTGAAAATTTTGGAGGGTTATTTGTAACACCAATTAAATCGTATAAAACTTGGACTTGACCATTACAGAACTCTCCAGAACCAATTCCAATAACCGGTATTTTTACAGAGTTAGTAATATTTTTTGACAACTCTGAATTGACGCATTCAAGTAAAATCATATTTGCCCCAAGTTTTTCTAAACTATGGGCTTGTTGGAGTAATTTGTCTCTTTCATCTCTATCTTTCCCATAAATTCTAATATCTTGTATTGATGAAGCGTATTGAGGCAGTAATCCAATATGCGCACATACGGGTATATTTTTTGAAATTAAAGTTTTCACTATTTCTGCATGATTATCTTTATATTCTATTTTTACAATATCGGCTTTTTTGTCTAATAATTTTTTTGAGTTTGTATATGCAATTTCAGGATCTTTATACGAATTTATAGGCAAGTCAGCCATTAAGATAAAATTATTTTTGTTTTTTGCTACACACGAAGTGTGATATAAAATATCTTCAATAGTTACATTGTGAGTGTTAGTTTCTCCCTTGATAACCATTCCCAAAGAATCTCCAACAAGGACAATGTCAATACTAAGATCATCTAGAATTTTGCTGAATGATGCGTCGTAACATGTAATACAAACTATTTGATTTTTTTCATCAATATAACTATTAAGTTTTTTTTTAATATTACTCATTTATTATACTTGCCAACGGATTAAAGTAGTGTCTTCCTTTATCAATAGAATAAATCTTATCTAGTAAATTTTTGTAATCAATTGCATTATTAACAAAATCAATATCTTCAGCATTTACAATCAATAAAGGGGATCCATCATAATTACTAAAAAATTTTAAATACATAGAGTTTAATCTTTCAAGGTATTCTGTATTAATATATTTTTCAAAATTTCTACCTCTTTTTTTAATTCTTTTCATCAAAACATTTGCTGGCGCTTGCAAGTAAATTAATAAGTCAGGCTTAGGTATATCTACAGCCATATATGAATATAGTTGATCATATAAATCATATTCCTCATTATTTAATGTAACTTGTGCAAATAGCCTATCTTTTTGTAACATAAAATCAGAAACCCTAGTTTGTGAAAAAATATCCTGCTGTTTAAAACTTTGAACCTGTCTAGTTCTGGTTAATAAAAAGTAAAGCTGGGTCTGTAGTGAGACTTCTCTTGGATTTTTGTAAAATTTTGATAGAAATGGATTATCATCAACATTTTCAAGTATAAGCTCTGCATCCCATTCAAGTGCTAGCTTATTAGATAAACTGGTTTTACCAACCCCAATAGGGCCTTCAATAACAATATATTTAGAAGTTAAATCTTTCATTATTTCTCTATTTTTTTAATATTTTTATATAAACAATTTTTCACCAAATCTTTTGCGAAACCTTTATTAGGTATAAATATATCAGGATTTATATCTAAAATAGGAAATAAAACAAATGCCCTTTCATGAGCATACATATGTGGGATTGTTAGAAATTCTGATTCATATGTTAAGTCACCATAAAGAATTATATCTAAATCTATTATTCTTTCGGACCATTTTACTGAACTTTTCTTTCTCCCCATAGAGAACTCTATATCCTTTAATAATTTTAATATATCTTCTGGGGATTCGCTACTTTTAAACATAACAGCAGTATTTATGTAATTATTTTGGTCGCTTGGCCCCATTGGAGGGCTTTCATAAAAACTAGAACTTTTAATATCATTTAATTTATCTAGTTGAGATAAAAATTTTATAGCTTTGTTTAATTGAAGAATTGGATTGCTTAAATTACTTCCAATACCAATGTATAGATCTCTAGAATTATTTACTTTTTCTTTTTCCATTACGATTATGCTTTCTATTTATTTTTTTACTCTTAACGCTTTTTTGTATTTCATACCATTTATGAGCATATTCCTTTAAATCTGGTTCAATTAAAGATCTAATATGAAAAAAATCATATGCCGCCCTAAATTTACTTAATTCTTTAACATACTGAATATTTCTAGAGCTCAAATTTAAAAAACTACTTTGCAATGACCATATCGTGAATATTGTTGATTTAAAAAAATCAGGTATAGATATGTACTTAGCTTGTGATTCAATAACACGCCTAAAAATACTATCAAAATCTTTTACGTCAGAGCTCGTTTCTTCCATTTCTTTAAAATATGGCCATAGAAAAACTGCATAAATAAATGAAGGATTAACATGAAGTCCGTCATTAATTCTTATATCAGTATTTTTTAATGCCGCCATAAAAAAGTCGTTATATTTTTCATCAATAATAAGAATATTATTAGTATAAGGAAATAAATATTTAAATAAATCATGCTCTCTTAATTTTAGGTATCCTTCTACACCCTTTCCTGAATGCATTATTTTTAATATTTCATCAAAAAGTCTAAAAGGTGAGACATTGTTAATAAGATGTGACATTTTTTTTATTGAACTACTACATTCTTCAGTTAATCTAATATTTAATTTTGATTCAAACCTAATAGCTCTTAACATTCTTACCGGGTCTTCTTGATAACTTATTGAAGGCTTTTTTATTAACTTTAATTTTTTATTTTTTATATCGTTAATACCGCCAACATAGTCATGAAGATTTTCACTATCTAAATCTAGATACAAGGAATTAATTGTAAAATCTCTTCTTTGTGCATCTTGGCTTATAGTTCCAAATACATTATCTCTTTTAATCATCCCATGAGTTTTTTTAAATTTTTTTTCATTATTTTTTTTTCTTGCGTCGGATCTGAATGTTGTGACTTCAAAGTACTTTTTATCAGATACATAAACGTGAACTATTTTAAATCTCCTACCGATTATTCTAGCATTATTAAATAGTTTACATATTACCGATGGGCTTGCATCTGTAGCTATATCAAAGTCTTTGGGTTTTTTATTTAAAAGAATATCTCTAATGCAGCCACCTACTAGGAATGCCTGAAATCCATTATTTATTAATATATCAGATACTGTTATAACATCAGGATCAATGTCCTTTTTATATATTCCATGATCCTCTTTTGAGAACTGTTCTAGGCTAGTTTTCATCTTATCTTTAATGTAAATGAACATGATATATTAAATACAATGACATATCACTTTTAGATTACGATTTACTTTGTTAAAGATAGAACTAATATCTTGCAGAGCTATATAAAGTCTTTTGCTAATTCAAATCTTACACTTTCAGTAATTATATGGGAGGCATCGTACTCAGGATGACTTACTCCAATAGAAACAGGACTTCCATTTTTAAAGTCATGAATTTGATTTTTACTAAACTCCCATCTCAAGAAATGAACTGCTGAAGTTTTAGTATCATCTTCTCTCTCCAAGTCTTCATCTGCAATTGGATACACTAAATCGTTAGTACCAACTTTTATCCAAATTTTCTTTTCTACGCCTTTTAATTTCTGTAATTTTATTTTCCTTTCAGAAACATCTGAATATTCTATCAACATAGTAGCTTTAAGATTTTTTCCCTCTGGAATTAATGGATTATAGGTGTCAAGTTCTTCTTGAATTAATTCGGATTCAAAAATTTTCTCTATCCTTAGCATTTCTTGAATTTGATATTTTATTGTTAAAGAATTTTCAAATAGTAAATTTATATGATTACCAACTAAAATTGATCTGTGTTTCTTTGTCGCAAGAACCTCAGATTTAAATTTTTTCCTTTCTATAGAATATTCTTCTAATTTATAAAGATCTTCTTTTTTTAACATAATATTCTCCATGTCATTTAAATTTCGTAAGCAGATTTCAAAATAGATATTGGATGTAACTCTATTTCAATATTATTTTTATTAAGTGCATTTCCTATATGTTTTGCAGCCATTGGACAATCACTTGTAAAAACTTTATATTCATCTTTTTCAATCCTTGATACTACTGGTTTTCTTATTTTTAAAGATTTTTTGAAAGACTCTAATTTTATTGCATATGTTCCGTCATGTCCTGAACATCTTTCTATCATTGTAATTTCTGATCCTGGTATTTTAGATAGTATATTTTTTGTTTTAGGGCCAAAATTTTGTACTCTTTGATGACAAGCAGTTTGGTATGCTATTTTTCCAGTAGAATTTTTAAATTCAGAATTGAATAAACCTTCCTCATCTCTAAGATTCAAATATTCAAATGGGTCAAAAATACTTTTCTGAACTAATTTAACGTCTTCATTATCTGGAAATAGTAAAGGTAACTCTTGTTTAAACATTAGTATGCAAGATGGGACTGGGGAAACAATATCATAACCTTCTTTTACCGCTTTTACTAAATTAGGTATATTTTTCTTCATTAGCTCTTCAACAGATTTTAAGTCTCCTAGTTCAAGTTTTGGCATACCACAACAATTTTCATTATTAAAAATTTCTGTTTGAATATTGTTATGTAAAAAAACTTTTATTAGATCTTCGGCTAATTCTGGCTGGCTACTTGTACAATAACATGTTGAGAATAATTTTACTTTTCCATTTGTTTTTTGAGTCTTAGTAATATTTATTTTGTAATTTTTTATTTTTTCAAATCTTTTTTTAATATTATTAGAATTCATTAATGGTAAGTCAGCATCTCGGTGTATTTTTAGCATCTTTTCCAATATTATTCTTACAATTTTATTTGTTAATAAATAGTTTATTAGATTTGATATAATAGGGTATGAGCCATTTTTAAAGACTATATCTGTAGAGCTTAGAATATAATTTCTTAACTTCATCATTTTTTTTGTATTGCTATTTTGTGTTTTAAATTTTTCTGCTTTGGCTCTCAACATCAAATGAGGGAAATCTATCGCCCATTCATGCGGCGGCACGTAAGGACATTTAGTTTGATAACATAAGTCGCACATATAGCATTCGTCCACGACTTTAATAAAGTCTTTTGTATCTACAGATTCTAAATCAAAGTTTTCTGATTCATCTATTAAATCAAATAAAGTTGGAAATGCCTCGCAGAGACTTACGCATCTTCTACATCCATGACAGGCTTCGAAGACACGACTTAACTCATTATTTATTGACTTTGTGTCGTAAAAGAGATCTTCTTTCCATCCTATATTATGTCTAGTTGGGGCCGACAAACCGCCTTCTGTTGTATTCACAGACATACTATTACTCCACTCTGATAGATAAATACTAAAGGAGCTTCCTTTCTCCTTTAAATATTATTTTATTAAGCTACTTCATCCAATGCTTTTTGGAATCTATTTGCATGAGATCTTTCAGCTTTAGCTAAAGTCTCAAACCAATCTGCAATTTCATCAAATCCTTCGTCTCTAGCAGATTTTGCCATTCCTGGATACATATCAGTGTATTCATGAGTTTCTCCAGCTATAGCTGTTTCTAGATTAGCCACAGTATCTCCAAAAGGTTTACCTGTTGCAGGATCGCCACATTCTTCGAGATACTCTAGATGACCATGAGCGTGACCAGTTTCACCTTCTGCTGTTGATCTAAATACTGCTGCAACATCGTTATATCCTTCTACATCAGCTTTAGCAGCAAAATATAAATACCTTCTATTAGCCTGTGATTCTCCAGCAAAAGCATCTTGGAGGTTTTTTTCAGTTTTTGAACCTTTTAAGTCCATGATATTTCTCCTATTAAATTTAAACTTCCATTCAATTATCCTTATTAGAAGTATTGATTCAAGACGTTAAAAACTATATTATATATAGATAATAACTATTAATAATTAAACCTTATAAGGTTTTAATAATATATGAATATACGAGATTTAGAATATTTAATTGCAGTATCAAAACATAAAAGTTTTGTAAAAGCTTCGTTAGAATGTCATGTATCCCAACCTACTTTAAGTGGTCAAATAAGGAAACTTGAAGGTTACCTTGGAGCTCAAATCTTTGAAAGGACTACCAAGCAAGTGACAGTAACCAGCTTTGGAAAAGAAATTATTAATAAAGCAAGAGTAATAATAGATAAGACATATGAGATAAAAAATTTATCGACTGATTATCAAGACCCTTGGCATCAACCAATTAAGATTGGTGTAATTCCATCTTTAGGACCTTATTTGATTCCTAATTTCATATTGAACTTGAGAAAAAATAATAAAAGCTCAAAAATATTTATAGATGAAGACATTACCGAGAATATTACAAAAAAACTTGAAAGTAGAGAGCTTGATGTTATTTTATTAGCAACTGACGTTGATAGTGAAAAATTCGAACAAATTAAACTTTTTGATGAGCCCTTCTGGGTGGCATATTCAAAAAATAAAGAACTTGATAAGCTCGATGAAATAAAAACAACAGACTTAAACTTAAAACAGATGCTTCTTCTTTCTGATGGTCATTGTCTTAGAGATCAGATAATGGAAATTTGGGAGGCTTATGATAAGAATAATATATTGCATCGATATGATACCAAAGCTTCAAGTTTAGAAACATTGGTAAATTTAGTATCTGTAGGAGAAGGGTTTACATTTGTTCCTGCTCTTGCACTTCAATCAGCATGGACAACTGATAAAGGCATACAGGTAAGAAAATTAAATCACAAGAAAGCCTATAGAAGAATAAGACTTGTTTTTAGAAGAAATTATTATAAAAAAGATTTATTAACAAACCTATCAAAAATACTTTTAGAATTTCTTCCTAACACTGTTAAGAAAATATAAATTATTATTTTTTCTCAAGTTTTAATAAACTTCTTTTTATAAACATCATATCTCCATTTTCTTTTATGTCTTCTCCAGAAAAACCTCCAATATTATTTATTCCTACAACTCTGTGACAAGGAACTAATAATTGAATAGGATTATTCCTGCATGCATTACCAACTGGTCTAGGATGAGTTTCATTTAATTTTGCTATTTCAGAGTAAGTAATTGTATTTCCATAACTTATTCTTGCAACTTCTTTTAAAATTTTAGCTTGATATTTAGTACCTGATACTTTGAAAGGAACATCAAATATACTTAGTTTCTTATTAAAGTATGAATCTAACTGCTTACAAACTTCTTTTAGAAATATATTTTTTGGCTTTATCTTCTTTAATTTTTTATCAAACTTTAATTCATTAATTACTTCATCATAAGTATTAATTCCTATTGGTCCAATTGGACTAATAAAAACCATTTCATAATTTTTTACCATTAATGATTATTTTCTTGGGGCCAGCTTTTCTTTAATTCTAGCTGCTTTACCTGACAGTTCACGTAAATAATATAATTTTGAACGCCTCACTCTACCTCTTCTTTTAAGCTCTATACTTGCTATTAAAGGGCTATGAGTTTGGAAAACTCTCTCAACACCTTCCCCATGAGATATTTTTCTAACTGTAAAAGATGAATTTACTCCACGATTTTTCAATGCAATAACAACACCCTCAAACGCTTGAAGTCTTTCTCTTTCACCCTCTTTAACTCTTACTTGAACAACAATATCATCACCTGGTGAAAACTCAGGGATTTCTTTAATTTGCTCTTTGTTGATTTCGTCAATTATATTCATTGTGATTCTCTATTTAGAAAACAGATGATATCTTCTGTTGACCTTTTATGAAAGCTTTTTTTTGATTAAATCGCTTCTTTTGTTGTTTGTGACCAGCATAGCCTGTTTTTCTCTCCAAACCCTTATTTCTTCATGATTCCCACTCAATAAAACTTTGGGAACATTTTTTCCCTCTACTTTCTCTGGCCTTGTGTAATGCGGATATTCTAAGTATCCATTAGTAAAAGACTCCTCTTTATTTGAATCTTCATGTCCTAAAACACCAGGTATCATTCTTGCTACAGCATCAATTATCACACACGCAGCGACTTCGCCTCCGCTTAAAATATAATCACCAATTGACCACTCTTCATCAACTTCTAGGTCAATAAACCTTTGATCGACGCCTTCATAACGGCCAGCTATAATTATTAAATTATCATTGTTAGCTGTTTTCACAATCATTTCTTGATTAACTTTTTTTCCTTTTGGAGATAAGTATATACATTTATAATTTTTTAATTTAGATTTTACGTATCTAGTTGCATCAATCAAAGGTTGAGCTTGAAGAACCATGCCTGCACCTCCACCATATGGTTTATCATCTACATAACCATTTTTATCTGAAAAATCTCTTAAATTAATAGTTTCAATATTAATTAAAGATTTATCTTGTCCTTTTTTTAAAACGCCATAATTTATAAAATCTCTAATTAATTCAGGAAATACTGATATTACATATATATGTCTCATTTCACTACTCACAATACATCTTATTAATGATAATTTTTTTTTCTTCTATGATTACTTCTTTGATAGACTCTCCAAATATATAAGGAATCAAAATTTCCTCATCTCCTTTTATAATTAAAACATCATTTGAACCTGTCTCTATTATATCACTAACCACTCCAATTTTTTTTTCACTATCTAAGTAAGCAGTTAAACCGATTAGGTCATCCCAGTAGAATTGATTTTCTCGAAGTTTATCCAACTGATCCCTTGCTATAAAAATATCTTTTCCAATATAGTCGTTAGAATCTTCCCTGCAATTAAAATCTTTAAATTTTACTTTTATAGATTTTCCAATCAATATATCTTCTACATATAATTGGATATACTCTCTACCTTTTAAAATATAAAAATACTGGTAGCTTGAAAATTTCTTTTTAGTTTCTGAGAATGAGTATATTTTTAACCAACCATTTAAACCTTGGTGGGCTTGAATTTTTGCAATGAGAATTTTTTCAGAGTCTTGCAACTTTTAAGTTAATCTTGCTTTAATAGCTTAGCAACTCTATCAGATGTTTTTGCGCCTACAGATAACCAGTAGTCAATTCTTTCGCTATTTAATCGAAGTTTAATCTCTTGCCCAGTTGCCATTGGATTAAAAAAACCTAATCTTTCGATATAACCACTTCCTCTTCTTTTTCTAGAATCTGTAGCAACCAAATGATAGAAAGGTTTTTTCTTGGCGCCACCTCTTGATAATCTTATTTTAACCATATTCTTAACTTCACATTTACTTATTTATTTGTAAGAGTCGCTATTCTACTTGAAAACATATCAATAAGTAAAGATTATACTTTCCTAGAGTGTATAATATTTCTAATATGCCGCTGTGGTGGAATTGGTAGACACGTCGGATTCAAAATCCGATTCCCGCAAGGGAGTAACGGTTCAAGTCCGTTCAGCGGTACCATGCGAAAAATTGCCCTGATGGCACAACTGGATAGCGCGTCCCCCTCCTAAGGGGAAGGTTGCAGGTTCGACCCCTGCTCAGGGCACCATTAAATATTTAGAAAATTACATAATTAATAATTATCAATAGTTTCTTTTAGAAAATTTAAGTTTCGATTTATAGTTTTCTTAAAAACTGACTCACCAATAAAAGGTGGTAGCGACATTGTTGCTAAAAAATTTGAATAATATGTAACTTTAGATTTACCAATATTTTGACTAGATTTAATAATCCATGAAGTTTTACCTGATATCATTGGGCTTTCATCACTGGGCATCACTTCTGAATTAATAACGCAATGACTATTATCTATACAATAACTTAATATAGATTCATACATTATCATTTCCCTACAAAAGAAAAGTATACAATCCCTAAATGTACTTTTTAATACTAATCTATCAGAGTCTCGACTTTTTATCTGTGTGCCAACTAACGAAGGATTAAATCTATGAATATTTTTAAAATCTGTTAAAAGATTAAAATTTTTTCTTACACTATTAGATGAGTTAAAAGAAAATTTAATATCAAAACTTCTAGAACCATCGCTGTTTTTTTTAACAAAAATTTCTTCAGAATATGCGTGTGTACTAAAACCAAAAGAAATTACAGCAATGATTATTACTACAATTCTTTTCATTATTATTTAACAATTATCTATAACAAAAAATTTCTTAAATGAACTTTTTATAGTCCAGACTGACTTAATGCCTTTATGAAAAAGTACTACGTCTCCTTTATTTAGATTATAATTTTCTGTTTCCGTTTCTATTAATAAGCTGCCTTCTAAAACATGAATATACTCATCACCCGGAAATTCATAGTCAAATTTCATAGGCTCACATCGCCACAGTCCTGAAAAAGTCGGCAGGTCACTTGAATTAGTTGTGCCAAGCCAATGAACTTCTCCTGCCTGCTTATCTCCAATCATGAATGGTTCATATTCATTTGCATTAACTGTTGTTTTTAGAAAACCTGTGTTATTAACCATTATTACTCCTATTTTATATTTTTGTTTTTATGGGGAAAGTCTCTTAACTTTCCAATCTGAACTATCCTTATGAAATTTTAATCTATCATGAATACGACCTTCATGTCCTTGCCAAAATTCTATTGTCTTAGGAACTATGATGAACCCTCCCCAATGGTCTGGTCTAGGTATTTTTTTGTTTTCGAATTTTTTTTCTAATTCTTCTAGTTTTTTGGTAATTACCTCATAATCCTCAATAACTTGGCTCTGGTTTGATGCGTGTGCACCTAATTGGCTTAATCTTGCACGCGACGAAAAATATTCATCTGATACTTTTGAATCAATTTTTTTGATTTCACCCTCTATCCTTACTTGTCTTTCTAACGCGTCCCAAAAAAAATTAAGAGCAACATTAGGATTTTCAATAATTTCTTTCGATTTTCTACTTGTGTAATTCGTATAAAATATAAAGCCATTTTCGTCGAAAGATTTTAAAAGAACCATTCTTGATGACGGAATACCATCTTTTGAGGCAGACGCAACATTCATTGCATTAGGATCTTTTAGTCCAATTTTTTTAGCTTCATTAAACCAAATTTCAAACTGCTTGAAAGGGTTACGATCTATGTTTTCTTCAGTTAGGTACATATTTTAAGTTTATACTAGATACAATTAAAAATTAAGTTTATAATGACCTATACATTTCAATCACACAAAATAGAATAAAATGGCAGAGACACTACTAAGAAAAAATGAAGATGCTGGCTACATAATAGCTTGGAAACATAAACAAAATCACGATGATTTAGGAAAATTTGACAAAGAAATGACTTATGGCGAAGCTCTGAAAGAATGCGATAAACTCATTAGTGAAAATAGCGAGAAAACTTTTTGGCCTGAAAAGTCAGAAGAATCAAAAGAAGGATTTGCTTTTCCTTAATTTATATATCTAAATTTAATCCTAATCCCTGAATTCCACAATATCCTTGCGGATTCTTCGCCAAGTATTGTTGGTGATAATCTTCTGCATTAAAGAATCTTTCGTTCATTTTTATTTCTGTGGTAATCAATTTATTAAAATTATTTTTTTCTAAAGTATCTTGGTATTCTTTTAGTAAACTAATCGACAAGTCATGATAAACATCATTATTAGTATATATGCATGATCTATATTGTGTTCCTATATCGTTACCTTGCCTCATACCTTGTGTTGGGTCATGATTTTCAAAAAAAACTTTTAATACTTTTTTAAAGATATTTTGCTGTTTCTCAAATACAACTTTTACCAACTCAGCATGTCCTGTTTTTCCAGAGCAAATATCTTGATAGGTTGGATTTTTTGTAAAACCTCCACCATAACCAACCGAAGTTATATGGACATATGGCAATTCCCAAAATAATCTTTCAGCTCCCCAAAAACAACCAAGACCAAGAAAAACTTCCGAATAATTATCAGTATGATAATTTTTTACACTATTCTTATTTACATAATGATATTCATTTATTTGAATTTCATTTTCTCTGTCAGGCAATGCACTATTTTTATTTACCTCTATCATTTTTTTATTTTTAACATATTAATTTACATAAAACAAAGGCCGCAAAAGCGACCTTAAGAGCTCAACATATATATTATTATTATTATTATTCTTTAGTTAGGACCATATGCGAATGGTGATGCTAAACCAACCTTCCCTGTTTGAGAGAAGTTTTTACCATTACCTGTATATGTATTCTTAACAGATTTGAATACTTGAATATCGAATGGAGGTGCAACTGCTAATGGCATGTTACTAACTTTAACAGCACCGCCATCCATTCCAGTTACAGCAACAAGTTCTTCGTGACCTACATCACCTATTTTGAGAAGTTTCTTTTCACTAGAATCTTCTATAGTGATTGGAGCTTTCTCAGCACTCATTACTTCTCCTACTAAACTAGCTATTACGGCTAAGTGGCCGCCATGATTTCCGCTCCACAATTCGCATATTGCATTGAATTGCTCGTCTGAAGCACCGTCATCAACATATAAAGCCAATGACCATCCACCATCAGTTAAATTTCCTGTTTCCCCTTTACATGGAGCATGTAGCCAAGCAGCAACTTTTCTTCCACTTAAATCTACGCCATCTAAGTTACCCTCATCTATTGTCCATCCTACTTGAGCTTCACAAAAACCTTCTGTTGGTGGCTCTAAAAATATGCATGGGCAAACTAAATCACAATTACATGATTCAAAATAATTACCCTTTACGCTCCAATTGTCTGACATTATCTTCTCCCTTTAGTTAATTCAATTTTTTATACATACAATTAATATCAACGAATAATACTTTATCTTTCCTGTTAATAATGTCAATCTTTTAGATAAGCCAATAAAATCATATATTTAAGATACATAATTTTTTTAAAAGTATGATTTATAAAGAAAAATAAACATTCAGCATGTTGAAAAAATACTTACAAAGTATAGAATTCTACGAAATAAAAAAAATAATTAAGGGACTTGCATGTCTAGTCAAGAAAATTTAAGCAGAATACAAAAAAATACTGTTATCGCAGGAATACTAGCTGTTTCATTAGCTGGCTGGTACTTTCTTTTTGCTATGGATGCGAATATGAAAAGTATGAATATGGATATGTCTAGCGGCATGCACATGAATATGAAAATGGAACAAAAATCCAAAACAAAAATGGAAATATCTGCATCTGAAATGAAAATATCAAGACCCGTCGTTAGACTTGTGCCTCCAAATTTAGGCATGACAGCTGGCTATATTACATTAGAGAATTTATCTAATGAAAATGTGAGCTTAATCGGAGCTTCATCTAAGGACTATAATAGTATTGAGATTCACGAAACTATCATTGATAACGACAAAGCAATGATGAATGCCATTGAATCACTTGAAATAAAAGCAAAGAGTAAATCAGAATTAAAGCCTTTAGGATATCATTTGATGTTAATGGGCCCATTAAAAGTATTTAAAGAAGATGACAATGTAATAATCAATCTTATCTTTGCTAATGGAAAACAAATGAGTGTTGACTTTACTGTTAAAAGAAATGTTATGGATATGGAAATGGATATCGATATGGATCACGGTGATATGGGAATGATGGATGTAGATACCTGGTTACCAAACACATGGTGGATGCCACCAATGCACAATGTGTGGAGCTCAAATGACTTTTATCAGCTTGTTATAATGTGGTCAATAATGATGGTGGCAATGATGAGCCCAAGTATTATTCCCACAGTTTTAATGTTTGCTACTGTCAATAAAGCAAAACAAAAAAATAATTTACAATACGCCCCAACCTACATTTTTTACTTTGGCTACCTGCTTGCATGGATATTATTTTCGATTGCAATTTCTATTGTTCAATATCCTCTCCACCAGATCAGTCTAATGAATCCTATGATGGCATCGATGAATAATTATTTCTCTGGTCTAGTTTTAATACTTGCTGGAATATATCAATTAACTCCTTACAAAAATGCTTGTCTAGATAAATGTCGATCACCTTTATCACTAGTTATGTCTAAATGGAAAGATGGTAATTTTGGTGCATTAAGAATGGGGCTTGGACATGGATTTTATTGTGTATTTTGTTGTTGGTTCTTAATGGCTATCTTACTAGTAGCCGGTGTTATGAATATGTACTTTGTAGTTGCTCTTACGGTTTTTGTTCTTTTAGAAAAACTAATTTTGACTCCAGAATCTTTTGAAAATACTTTTCAGAAATTAATTACAGTAGTTCCAGGCATAGCCTTTATAATAGGCGGTATATACTATTTATTTAGCTAAAAATATTTTCTTGCAAAAACTATAAATACTGGTTTATCATAGAAATACGTATAAAGTTTCTCTTTATACAGCCATAAAGCATGGGAAAAAAGCTTACCTTAAGTTACTTTATAAGGAGGCAATATGTATAAACTTGCAAAAATAATGGCGGCACATCCAAATAGGAAAATCAATGGCCAGTACAGAAGATTGTACTATCGTGGAGTAATGCCACACAAGCTGTAAGCTATACTTAACCTAATGTTAAGAAAGAGTCCATCTATTTATAGATGGGCTCACTTAGGTTCATTAGTTATAAAAAAATTTTCTACTCTTTTTTTTAAATATAATTCAGATAAATAAAACGGTAACATGTCACGACATTTTAATCCTAATTTCTCAGCTGCATTTACATCTTTTTCTTTATTTTTTTTTGTTACTTCTTTAGCCTCTAAAACTTGAGGATCTTTTTCTTGAATCTCTTTTTTTAAAACCCCACCTAATAAAAAAATTACTCTGCTAGCATGTCTGTTACCAAGTAAAAATTCGTCTATGTCATTAGATACCTCTTTTGAAGTATGGTTTCCTAAGCTATCAAAATTTAATTTACCTTCTTTTTTGGCTACAAACTCTTTATTAATTAAATCAAATAATTTTTTTTCAAATTTTTTAAATTCATTGGGGCAGATATGATTCTCAAAGCATAATTTCAATATTGTTTGATCCGGCGATGAGCTATAAGGTTTTTTATTTGTAATCAACTCTGATAAAGCAACCGTTTTAAAAAAGTATCCTATCATATATGGATCTGTCCACATTTTTTCAGGTACTTTTTTTTCTGGTGACCATTCTTCTATAGAACTTAATAAAGTAGATAGAGATTCGTAAATTTTTTTTGCCTTTGAAGCTTTTGATAATCCAAACATGTTTTTATTATATTATTCGCCCATTATATTAACAATTACTTTTCGACTGTAACCGCGATTTCTATGTTCATATAAATACAAACCTTGCCATGTCCCAAGCTCTAGCTTCGAATTAATTATTGGTATAGAAAGACTTGTGTTTGTCAAAAGGCTTCTTATATGTGCTGGCATATCATCAGGTCCTTCAGAGTTATGCTCGTATAGATTTTCATCTTCAGTTACCAGCCTTTTAAAAAATGATTCTATATCTCTTAAAACAGATGGGTCTGCGTTTTCTTGTATTATTAATGAAGCGGAGGTATGTTGTATAAATAAAGAACATAATCCATTTTGGACTTTTGAGTTTTCCACTTGTTGAGAAATTTCATAAGTAATATCAATTAAGCATTTTGGTTTAGTATTGATGTTGAGATTTAAATTAATAGTCTTCATAATTTATTTAAAGTATTATATAAATAATATTTTTGCAAATTCGTTTAACATAGTTATATTTTATAAAGACATATGATCGTTAAAGAACAATATGATTATCAAATTGGTACTGATACATTTCAGGGATTCATTTGTTATGATAATGAAATTGAAAAACCCCTTTCTGGAATTTTAGTATCTCATCAATATTCAGGATGCTCTAAGTTAGAAGAAAGAAAATGTGAGTTTTTAGCAAAAGCTGGATATTTTGCATTTGCTGTCGATCTTTATGGAAAAGGGATAAGAGGAAAAACACCAGAAGAGTCTTTAGATTTAATGAATGAACTATCGAAAGATAGAACTGTAATATCAAAAAGATTAAATCATTGCTTAACTTTATTAAAAGATCAAAAGCTGGTTGACAGCAATAAAGTCGCAGCAATTGGATACTGTTTTGGCGGGAGATGTGTTCTTGATTTAGCTAGATCTGGTGCAGAATTAAATTTAGTTGTTTCTTTTCATGGAATATATGACAGGCCAAATATAGGTAACCCTAAAAATATAAAAACTCCAGTACTAATATTGCATGGTGACGAAGATCCTTATGCAACAGAAAATGATCTTAAAAATCTCCTAACTGAATTAAAAGAAAAAAATACAAAATGGTTTGTACATATCTTTGGTGGTGTTGCGCATGCTTTTACTAATCCAGATGCCAATGACGAATCAAATGGTCTTAAATACGATAGGGATGCAATGCATATGTCTTGGAAAATAATGAAAAATTATTTTAATAGATTCTTACACAAAAAATTATAAATAAATACTTTATTTACTTGGTTTCGTATAATTAAGATATAAGTTGAATTTTGCAAATAAATTATTAAAATAAGTATATGTGTTACAAAAATATCCTAAAATATCTTTTACTGATTACGCTTACTTTTAACGCAAATTTATCTTTTGCAACAAGCGATGTTTGTACAGAACACCAGAAAGTCAAAGTTGAGCATATTTGTCACGAGAATTTAAAAAATTTAAATACGTACAATGAGCTTGACTCTGCAGATAAAGTGGAATGTTCAAAATGCAACTTCTGCAATATAGCAAATCAATTTTTTAATTTTAGTACAGTAAATCGGGCTCAATTTTCAATGCTGTATTTACAAGAAAAGTTTGAATCTATAAAAAGTTATTATTCACGTATCTTAAAACCTATCGGACCGCCGCCTAAAAAATTCATCTAAGATTTATTTCATTATCAAAACCAATATTTTGATTTTTTAATTCTTGGAGGATAAGTGCGTTTTACTATTTGTTTAATATTTATTTTTGGAATTTTTACAGAGTTCACACATGCAAGACCTGTTTCTTACCCAGGTGGGTGGACTATTATGCTAAAAAATAACGGAAATATAAACAGGATGCATACACATTTCTCTCCAACTCATAAGCTATCACTTGGTTATAATTTAGAATATTGGCACGATGAAGAATTTATGTTTAATTCTTTACAGGTAAATAATTTACTTAAACGTTGGAATGAAAAAAGTAGTCAAGCTAACTTTTATTTAAAATCTGGTATTGGATTAGCATATAGCGATAAGTTTGAATTCGATGGAGAAATAGAATTATCTGCTTTCACCGGCATTTCATATGATTGGGAAAACAGAAGTTATTTTATCAAGTATCAAAATCGGTACACAGATGCTGGTAAAATTTATGATGCTTTCATGCAGTCAATTATATTTGGTTTAGCTCCGTACGAAGGAGACTTTGGGGATTTGCACACATGGTTAATGTTAAAAGTAGAGCATAAACCAGAAAATAAAGAGAACTTTGAAATTACTCCTTTGTTACGTTTTTTCAAGAATGTTCATTTACTTGAACTTGGTTTAAACGATAGAGGAAAAATTCTTTTTAATTACTTTATACGTTTTTAATATTTATGAGGATAACATTATGAAAAAAATTAAATATATATTTATTCCAATTTTACTTTGTTTAACTTTCAATAGTTATGCTGGGGAAAAAGATATGTCCAGTGAAATACATGTAAGTGTAAAAGGCCTAGTATGTGATTTTTGCGCTCAATCAATTTCAAAAGTATTCTATAAAGAAAGATCAGTTGAAGCTGTTGATGTGAATTTGGATAAAGGCATGATTACAATTGATTTAAAAGATGGTCATACTATAGATGATGCTAAGATAACAAAGCTTATAACCAACTCAGGTTACAACGTTGAAAGGATTCATCGTGTTGAATAATTTATACAAGCAAACAGTATTTCCTATTTTAAGTCTATTTACTAGTATTGGAACATTGCTATGTTGCGCCCTACCAGCTTTATTGGTTACTTTGGGTATGGGTGCAGCATTGGCAGGATTTATTTCAGTAGCACCTTGGATAACAGTAATATCGAAATACAAAATTTTTATTTTCGTAGTGGCTGGGGCACTCTTAATACTTTCTAGCTATTTTTTATGGATCAATCGAAATGCTCCCTGCCCATCAGATGTTAAACAAGCTAAGGCTTGCGCGCTGCTGAGAAAATTTAGTTTATATACAATAATCATTTCTATAGTTATTTATGTAGTAGGTTTTTTCTTTGCCTTTTTCGCTGCGGACTTCTTTTATGGATAATAATTCGGTGGTGGCTATGGGTGGAATTGAACCACCGACCCCAGCG
>ERZ802827.199-NODE-199-length-32738-cov-17.3488_pt1 | contig 32738 bp, 35 predicted proteins | sample MGYA00345652_ERZ802827 | MGnify/ENA primary metagenome ERZ802827 (study PRJEB30503, sample SAMEA104212372) | marine metagenome | biome: Westerlies Biome; feature: [SRF] surface water layer (ENVO:00010504) within the epipelagic zone...; material: water... | reverse complement strand
AAATCCAATGAGCAGTAATGTTCGTGCGGGTTCAAGTCCCGCCTCGAGTACTTAAGGAAATCGTAATAGACTATTTAATAGTTTGTTACGGTTTTTTTATTACCTATTTGGCAACACATTGGCAACAAAACCTGAAAAATGAAGTTGAGTTATAAACTAATAACTAACTTAAATATGTAAAAGAAATATTCTTTTCTACACTTTCTGATAGGGTATGATGAACTGGACAATTATTAGCGGCTCTTTCTAAAATAGTTTTAGTTTTAGAATCGTAATCTTTTGGAAAAGTTAGATCAACATCAATTTTAGAAATTCTTCTAGGGTTAATTCCCATTGTTTTTTTAACATTTGCAGTAGTACCTTTAATATCAATACCATCTTTCTCAACAGCAATTGCCATAATAGTTAAAATACAGCTAGCTAAAGCAGAACATACCATATCCGTTGGTGAAAAAGTTTCTCCAAGTCCATGGTTATCTTTTGGAGCATCCGTACTTATTTTAGATCCAGAATCCAAATGAGTTGCAGTTGTTCTTAAATCTCCTTTGTATTTAATTTCAAATGTGTTCATAATATAACTTTTAACAAATATAAGTATAGAGGATGGGATGTTGCTAAAATAAATTAGCTAGATCTAAATAATTCACTTAAGAAAATAGCACTTGCATTTGCAACATTTAAACTCTCTGCTGAATTACCTCCTTCTCTAAATTGAGGAATTGATAATTGTCCAGTCAAATGGCTTAATAATGATTCTGAGATTCCATGCGATTCACTTCCAAACACATATGATGCCTCTTTTGGTAATTGAGCTGTGTAAATTGAATCTCCTTGAGTAGTAGCACCGTATACCGGCTTTTTTAATGCAGTTAGTGAAGCTCCAAGGTCTTTAATATAATGGCATCGAACCCTAGCTATTGAACCCATTGAAGCTTGAATCACTTTAGGGTTAAAACAATCCACGGTAGTCTTACTACAAATCAATTCAGAGAGTCCAAACCAATCACACAAACGTATTATGGTCCCTAAATTTCCAGGATCACTAATGTTATCTACTGCAATTGTTGTAGTCTCGGCAATTATTTTTTGAGATTCAGGTAAAATAAAAACACCCAATACGGGACTAGGGTTTTTAAAATGGGTAATCCTCTCCATCTCCTCCAAGTTTAATAATTCTGCTTTTGGATGAAAATTTTCTTCCGAACTAAGTAAGATTTCAAATGGCCAGTCAGAGTTAATCAATTCATTAACAACCCTTTTCCCTTCAGCAACAAAAAGCCTATTCTGAATACGATACTTTTTTTTACTTAGTTGAGTGATTAATTTGCGTTGATAATTTGATAACATAAACTGACTTTTACTATTTAGACCTCTTTCCTTTTGCTTTAATATTTTCTTTAGCCATATCTATATGTACTAGGTGGTGTTTGGTATGCCACGCATACATTCCAACATGCTCATGAAGAATAATATTTTTATCTCTAAATGAATGGTAGTAAGTTCTAGTGAAATCTTTCTCAGAAATCGTCTTTAAAAGACTCACCCATTTTGCATGCATACCCTCTATTACATTAAGACTATCTTTTACATCTAATACATTTGAGTCAGGAGTTGTTATAAAATCAGACACTTCATACATTTTTACACTTGGGTTATCTTCTAGAAGAGTATGTTTTGTTCTAAGAAATGCATAAGTGTGTGTATCACAATAATGATGAATTATTTGAGCGATATTCATCCCACCATCTCTATATGATTTTTTAAAATCTGTTTTATCAAGTCCTTTTACAGACTCTCTTAATTTGCCTGCAAAGGATTCTAAAGTTTTAATATCCTCTACTGTTCTTGAAAAATTAAATTCAAGAATAGCTTTATATTTTCCAATTGGGAATTTTAGTTTTTCAATTTCATTTTCCATAAGTAAGTCTATTTTAAATTTGAGTAATCGTTAATCAATATATCAACTATTTCTTTTGATTCATCCTTATATTCTATTTTTAAAATTGAAGGTGAATCTATCCAGTTAGAAATAGTATCTAAATTTTCATTTGAAAATCTATCAATTACAGTAACACCCTCTTTTTTTAATGCAGCAGCATTAAATTGTTGCTCTATCTGAGCTTCAACTGGCACTACTATCATTGGTTTTCCAAGAAAGATTGCTTCTGAGGTAGTAGCAAATCCTCCTGCACATACAATTCCATAGCATGAGGCAAACTTTTTCAAAAATAAATCTTCAGATAAAGGCTCAATATTTACACCTGAAATATTTTGTCTTAATTTGGCATCAGGTGAAAAAATTGTCCAATTCTTTTTTTGAGGAATTTTTTTAATTAATTCAATAAGTTTTAAAGGAGAATAAGTAGGTAAATAAATTATTATCTCTTCGCTTTCAGTGATTTCTAAATTTCTTATTTTATCTCTAATAATGGGGAAGAATATTCTTTCTGTATATTTCTTATAGTGATATCCATAACCAAGATTAGAAGGTATTATATAGCTTATAGCATGTAGAACTAGCTTAGAATAATTTTTAGGTTTAGGTATGTTTTTTAATGTCATTGAGTACTGATTAGTTAACTCAAAACATTTAACCTTTTTAAATTTTGAAGCCCAAGCTGAAACAGGTTCAAAATCATTGATTATTAAATCATATTTCTTAACAGGGCATGATATGACCTCACTAATAAATCTTAGATAATTATTTAAAAAAATTGTTTTAAGCCAATTAACCGCTCCTGTATCAGTATAAAAAAAAGTAAGTCCTTGGTAATGCTTTACGGGTTTTACCTCAAGTAAAAAGTCATTTTTTGGGCCACTAGTAATTATATCTAAATCTCCTTTCTCCCTTAATTTTGGTATTATACTCTGAGCTCTGGCTAAATGTCCATTTCCAGTAGTTTGAATGGCATAGAGAATTTTCATTTATCCTGCAGGATTTTAAATTCAGCTAAAAGATCTGCATAAAGTTCTTTATTTGTCATCTCAATTCGTTCACCTTCTTCTTTTTTAAATTTATCTTCTGATGGAATGTGTTCATATATTGACCATTTATTATTTACATACTCTAATGAAGATAAACTTTCAAGCCAATCCCCAGAATTCATATATGTAATATCTTCACCATCAATATTAAATGTTTTGATCTTTGGGTTATGAATATGTCCACATGCAACATATTTATATCCATTTTTTTTAGCTGTTTCAGCGGCAAGCTCTTCAAAACTACTTAGGTATTGAACTGCAGTTTTAACATAGCTTTTAATAGTTTTTGAGAAGTTCAATCTTTTGCCACCTAGGGGTTTCATAATTTTTTTATTAATCCAACTATTAGCTATAATCATATAGTCATATGTGTATCCAGCTAATTTGGTTATCCACTGAGTTTGAATTGAAAAATCAAAAACATCACCATGAAAGAGCCATACCTTTCCTTCTTCAGTATCTAGAACAACTTGATTTACTATTTGAAAGTTTTGAATCTTGAAGTTTAAAAATTTCCTTAATGATTCATCATGATTTCCTACAACATAATATATTTCTTTTCCTTGTGAAATAAGATCAAGAAAATGTCTAACAACTTTCATATGAGAGTTAGGCCAAAATTTTTTGTTAAACAACATGATATCAATAAAATCTCCGTTGATAACAATTTTCTTAGCATCAATGGTTTTTAGGTATGCTAAAACCTCGTCAGCTTCAGACCCATATGTTCCAAGGTGTAAGTCGGAAATAACTAGAATGTCTAAGTTACGCTTCACAGCTTTGCAATTTTATGAAAGATAATTTTTGGTTTACATAAAAGCCTGAAGCTTCATTGCCAAACCTTGATCGCCCTTGATCTTGAGTTTACCACTCATAACAGCCATCATAGGATTTACTTTACCATTTTTAAGATCTTCCATAAGAGATCCAGCCATTGTAATGGTACAGTCTGCTTCCATATCCTCTAATAAGATCTTATTTTCAGAACCTGTTCCATCAATGCAGATAGAGTTTCCATCAATTTCGAATTTAATAGTACCACCAATCGGAGCAGCATTTTTAGCTTTTGATTGAAAGTTTGCTAGTATATTTTCTTTGTCCATAATTTTTTGTTAACCGTGTAAAGATAATAATTAAAATAATTTTATTTAGATTAGCATTTATTATAAAAAAATATGAGTTATAAAGTTAAAAAAGCTGCAGTACTTGGATCTGGAGTAATGGGTTCTGGAATTGCTTGTCACCTTGCAAATGTTGGTATAGATGTTTTAATGTTAGATATCCCACCAAAGGACAAATCAATTAAAAACAAAAATATTATTGCAGATGAATCTCTTAAAAATGCAATTAAATCAAGACCAAATCCTCTTTACAAAAAAGGCTATGCTAAAAGAATTAAAACGGGGAACTTTAATGATGACTTTGAAAAGATAAAAGATGCTGATTGGATAATTGAAGTAATTGTAGAAAATCTTGAGATCAAAAAAACTGTTTTCGAAAAAGTTGAAAAACTGAAATCTGATCATGCTTTTGTGACCTCAAATACATCCAGTATTCCAATTTCACTATTGTGTGAAGGAAGGTCAGATAGCTTTAGGTCAAAATTTTGTGGAACACATTTTTTTAACCCACCAAGATACTTAAGGTTATTTGAGGTAATTCCTCACACAGAAACTGATCCTTCATTAACCTCTTTTTTAATGGATTTTGGTGATGTTGTCCTAGGTAAACAAACAGTTCTATGTAAAGATACACCTGGATTTATAGGAAACAGAATTGGTGTAATGTCTGGAATTAAAGTATTAGAGCTTACTGAAAAATATAATTTTACAATTGAGGAGGTTGACTTAATGACCGGAAGTGTTATAGGTCATCCTAATTCTGGATCTTATAGATTACAAGATATAGTTGGTCTAGATACCAGTGATAATGTAACAAGGTTTTTGGTAGGAAATGTTAAGGATGATACTTTCTATAGTAAACTAGCTAGTAAACCTGAAAATAAATCATTTAAATTTTTAATTGATAATAGCTTTTTAGGAAACAAATCGGGTAAAGGTTATTACGAAAAAACGAGAGAAAAAGATGAAAAGGGAAAGACAATTATAAATGCTCTTGATCTTAAAACAAACACATATAGAAAATCAATTAAGCCAAATCTTCCTGAAATTAAAGAAGCTAAATCAATTGAACTGTTTGATAGAAGACTTAAATTTTTAGTAGAAGGTGATTCAGATGTAAATAAGTTTTACAGAGAATATTTCTCATGTCTTCTTTCATACTCAGCTATGAGCATTCCTGAGATTGCAGATAAATATTATCAATTAGATGATGCTTTAAGAACTGGTTATGCATGGGATCAGGGTCCTTTTGAATTATGGGATAATCTTGGTCTAGATTCTGCAATTAGTATGATTGAAGGGTGTGGTGACAAAGTTCCAGATTGGATTTCAGATATGAAAAATTCAGGTGCTGAATCATTCTATAAGTTTGAAGGTGGTAAGAAAAAATATTTTGATTTAAAGTCAAAGAAATATATTAATGTTCCTAGCGCTGAATCATTTTTCATACTCGATGCTTTTAGAGAAAATAATCAAATTCTAAGAAATTCTGAATGTACGGTTCATGACATTGGTGATGGGGTTATGTGTATTGAATTTCAAACAAAGGGAAACTCAATTGGAGAGGGAATTGCAAAGGGAATAAATGAAGCAATTGATATTGCAGAAAAAGATGGCTGGAATGGAATTGTTATTGGTAATAATGATAAACAATTTTCTGTAGGAGCCAATCTTATGAATATTGGTATGATGGCTATGCAACAAAACTTTGGTGAAATTGAGGAGTTTTTAGTTGGGTTTCAAAAAATATTAATGAAAATGAGAACTTGTAATGTGCCTGTAGTTGCTGCAACTCACGGATTTGTGATGGGTGGTGGACTTGAGGTTGCAATTCATTGCGATGCTGGAATCTATGCCTCTGAATCATATATTGGTTTAGTAGAAGCTGGAGTTGGTCTTATTCCAGGAGGTGGAGGTACAAAAGAGATGGCAATGAGAGCATCTGATTCTTTTAACACAGGAGATGTAAAAATGCCTTCTTTAATTGACCATTTTAAGTCAATTGCAATGGGATCTGTTTCTACATCAGCACATGAGGCTTATGATCTTCATTACCTGAATCCAAATAGAGACTTTATCTGTATGAATAGAATGAGAAATATTGCAAAGGCAAAAGATAAAGCCTTAAGCTTAAAATCTGGCTATGTTCCACCATCTTCTAGACAAGATATTGAAGTTTTAGGAAGAGCGGGATTATCAACATTGTATTCAGCTATAAATGAATTTAAACTTGGTAAATATATGTCAGATTATGATGTTGAAGTCTCAAGAAAAATTGCATATGTAATGTGTGGAGGTGATCTTACTTATTCTCAAAATGTAAGCGAGGAATACCTTTTAGATTTAGAAAGAGAAAACTTTATGAGTTTACTTGGTAATCAAAAAACTTTAGATAGAATACAGTACATGCTAATGAATAAAAAACCTTTAAGAAATTAATTATGGAAGCATATATAGTAGCTGGTTATAGATCAGCAATAGGAAAAGCAAAAAGAGGTGGCTTTAAAAATTATAGAACCGATGATCTAGCAGTTGATGTAATCAAGCATCTTTCAAGTCAAGTTCCTGAACTTGATACTACGAAAGTTGATGATGTCATTGTGGGATGTGCGAATCCTGAAGGAGAGCAAGGTTTACAGGTTGCTAGATTAATTTCTGCAAGAGCTCTTGGTAAAGAAGTTCCTGGTGTAACAATTAATAGATATTGTGCTTCAGGTCTCGAGGCAATTTCAATGGCTGTAAGTAAAGTTAGAGCTGGTTTTGGTGATATATTTATTGCAGGTGGAATTGAAAGTATGAGCTTATTGCCAATGACTGGTTATAAGTTAGCGCCAAGCTATAACGCCAATATGGAAAATATGAATTATCATATTGGAATGGGGCATACTGCAGAGGCTGTTGCAGAAAAATATAAAATTACGAGAGAAGCATCAGATAAATTCTCTTATGAGTCTCATTCAAAGGCTGCTAATGCAATTGATAAAGGGTATTTTAAAGATCAAATAGTTCCTGTAACTGTTGAAGAAGTGTTTGTTAAGGATGGTAAAAAAGTTTCTAAATCTCATACTGTAGATATGGATGAAGGTGTCAGAAGAGAAACAACAATTGAAGCTTTAGCAAAACTAAGACCAGCTTTTAAACTCGGAGGTATAGTTACTGCAGGTAGCTCATCTCAAATGTCTGACGGAGCTGCTTTTGTTCTTGTAATGTCAGAAGAGATGGTAAAACAACTTGGAGTGAAGCCAATTGCAAGGATGGTAACATGTACATCAGGTGGTGTTGATCCATTATATATGGGTATTGGACCAGTAGAGGCAATTCCTAAAGCTTTAAAACAAGCAGGTTTAAAATTATCTGATATTGAACAAACTGAATTAAATGAGGCTTTTGCTGCACAGGCACTTGCTGTTATTCAAGAGAGTGGTCTTGACCCAGAAACAGTAAATGTAAATGGGGGAGCTATAGCTTTAGGTCATCCTTTAGGTTGCACTGGAGCTAAACTTTCAATTCAATTATTAGAAGAAATGAAAAGAAGAAATCAAAAGTATGGAATGGTGACTGCTTGTGTTGGAGGTGGACAGGGAATTGCTGGTATTTATGAAAGGCTTTAAACCTTTTTAACTACATAAGTAACAACTCCCCATACTATAAATTCATTTTCTTCGGTCACTTTAATTGGATCATAATTTTTATTCTCTGGTATTAGATATATATGATCCTTTTCAATTTTCACTCTTTTTACAGTGAAATCTCCATTTAAATAGCAGACTGCAATTTTATTATTTTTTAATTCTTCGCTTCTGTCAATTACTAGAATATCTCCATCATCTAGACCTGCATCTTTCATTGATTCTCCTGATACTTTTGCATAAAATGTAGCTTCTTTATTTTTGACTACTACTTTTTCAAGACTAATTCTTGATTCCTCAAAGTCACTTGCTGGTGAGGGAAATCCAGCTGATATTCCATCTTCAATAAATAGATTTTCTAAAGAATTGATATCATTAGGTTTGAATATTTCAATATTATTCTTTTTAGTCATATCCTATTTAACAATTAAAACTTCGTCAATCTCAGTTGTGTAATTTCTTGATAGTTTTTGTCTCTTCATTTTCCAGATTCTTTTTTGATCTTGACTAGCTAGCCTTACCTTGTAAAGTCCATATTTATTATCAATACTGTCAATGCTCCTCATTAGCTTTTTTTGTTTATCAATATTTTGATCAAATAAGCTAAATTGATGAGTAGACTGAGGAGATAAACCCATTAATATTATTCCAGCTTTTTTGTATGATTTATTTTTAGAATAAATTTTCTTCAAAAGTTTTACAGCAAACTTACTTATTTCAATACTTGAGTTCGTTGAGAAAGGGAGTGTCCTGGTTAAGCTAAAATGAGATCTTCCACTATCTTTTTTAAAAGGATTACTTCTAATAAAAACAGAGATCATATTACATTCACTATTTTGTCTTCTTAGTTTTTTAGAAGCAACTACAGAAAATGTTGTAATTCTTTCAATAAGATCATTAAGTGATGAAATATCAGATTCAAAACTTCTAGTTGTAGCAATGGATTTTTTATCTACTTTTCCCTCTTCAATATCAAGAGTAGGAATTCCTTCAAGCTCTTTTTTAAGTTTTAATCCTATTATACTCATATTCTTTTTAACCCAATTATCAGGAAGGTTTATAAAGTCCATTCCAGACTTTACATTAACCCTGGATAATTTTTTTTCATTTTGAAAACCAATACCCCATATATCTCCAGTAGAAATATTTCTTAAAGCCTTGATTCGTTTTTCATTAGTATTAATTGAATAGAAACCATCTGTTTTATTAGAGTATTTCTTTGCAATCCTATTTGCAACTTTTGCAAGTGATTTTGTTGGTGCTAAACCTATTGAAACAGGTATCCCTGTCCACTTCAATATGGTTTCTATTATTTCTTTGCATTTTTTATTAGTCTCATCTTCAGAGAATCCATTAAATTTTATGAATGCTTCATCAATACTATACACCTCTACATCTGGCACATATCTGGATATAATAGACATTACCCTATTGCTAATATCTCCATATAATGTATAGTTAGAGGAGAAGACCTGAACCCTATTTTTTTGAAAAAGTTCTTTGTATTTGAATGCTGGTGCTCCCATGGGAATTCCAAGAGATTTAGCTTCATTACTTCTAGCTATGACACAACCATCGTTATTCGATAAAATTACAACTGGTTTACCATTTAAATGAGGCTGAAAAACTCTTTCACAAGAAGCATAAAAATTATTACAATCAATTAAAGCAAACATCATACAAAAATCTAAAAATTATTAAGAAACATAAAAAACAAGTTGTAATTTTATTAACTATATAACATTGGATGGATAAATTCTCATTTCTTAACTCAGCTCATACAAGTTTTTTTGCTGAAATGTATGATCAGTATTTGGAATCACCTGATAGTTTGGAGCCTAGTTGGAAAGCCTTTTTTCAGGGATTTGACTTTGGATTAGAAAGTGCAAATATTACTGTTGAAGAGAAAACATTTGCAGTACCTGAAAATATAAAAAAAGAATTTCAGGTTATTAATCTAATAGATGCTTACAGAAAAAGAGGACACTTATTTACTGTTACAAATCCTGTTAGGGAAAGAAGAAAATACTTGCCTACACTAGATATAGAAAATTTTGGTCTAGAAAATAGTGATCTTGAATTAGTTTTTAGTGCTGGGGAAATAGTTGGGATTGGAGCAGATAAATTAAAAAACATAATAGATCACTTAAAAAGAATATACTGTGATTCAATAGGTATTGAGTATATGTATATAAGAGATCCAAACAAAGTTAAATGGATTCAGAATCAAATTAACATAAATGGAAATCATCCTAATTTTTCAAAAGAAGAAAAACTACAGATCCTTGAAAGCTTAAATAAAGCATATACTTTTGAGAATTTTTTACAAAAGAAATATGTTGGACAAAAAAGATTTTCTCTAGAAGGAGGGGAGTCTTTAATTCCAGCCATAGACTTTCTAATTAATTCTGCTGCTGAAAAAGGTGTTGAGGAATTTATAATGGGGATGTCTCATAGGGGTAGATTAAATACTCTAGCAAATATATTTGGTAAGTCAAGTAAAGATATTTTTGGTGAGTTTGAAGGAAAAGATTATGAAGAAGATATATTTGATGGAGATGTTAAATATCATCTTGGTTGGACATCAGAGAGAACTACTCCATCAGGTAAGAAAATTAATATGAACTTAGCTCCAAATCCTTCTCATCTTGAGTCAGTTGATCCAATAGTTCAGGGAATAGCTAGAGCTAAATTAGAAAATGACTTTGATAATCAAACAAATAAAGTTTTACCAATAATTGTTCATGGTGATGCTGCTATTGCTGGACAAGGCGTTGTCTATGAATTGGTTCAAATGTCAAGATTAAAAGGATATTCTACTGGTGGAACTATCCATTTAATTGTTAATAATCAAGTAGGGTTTACTACAAACTATCTGGATGCTAGATCAAGCACATATTGTTCTGACGTAGGAAAGGTAACTTTATCTCCAGTTCTTCATGTTAATTCTGATGATGTCGAAGCAGTTATACATGCAGTAACCTTTGCTTTGGAATATAGGAATGAGTTTAATAGAGATGTCTTTATTGATCTACTTGGATATAGAAAGTATGGTCATAATGAAGGAGATGAACCAAGATTTACTCAACCTAAATTATATAAGTATATTTCTTCACACCCTAACCCTCGTGATATATATGGGTCTAAATTAATTGATCAAGGGTTAATTCAAAAACAATATATTTCTAAAATTGAATCTGAATATTTTTCTGAGTTAGAAGAAGAATTAACTGACTCAAAGAAAAAAGATAAAACTAAGATTACGCCTTTCATGCAAGAGGTATGGAAAGGTTATCATAGAGTTGATGAAAAAAAGATGTTAGAGGATTTTAATACTGGCTCAGATAAAAAAGAAGTAATTAATGTTGCAAGATCGATTACAAACCTTCCTAACAAATCATTCTTACGTAAAGTTGTTAAACTATTTGACTCTAGAGAGAAATTAGTTTTTGAAAAAGGAAAAGTAGATTGGGCTATGGCTGAATTGCTTGCTTATGGAACATTGATGACAGAAGGTTTTAATATTAGAATATCTGGTCAAGATGTTGAGAGAGGTACATTCTCTCATCGACATGCAGTGTTAAAATCTGAGGATTCTGAGGAAGAATATTTACCTCTTAATAATATAGAATCAAAAAATAAAGGAGTATTTAAAATATATAATTCACTTTTATCAGAGTATGGAGTTCTTGGATTTGATTATGGATATGCCTTAGCTAATCCAAAATGTTTAACAATATGGGAAGCTCAATTTGGTGATTTTTCTAATGGTGCTCAAATTATAATTGATCAATATATTTCATCAGCAGAAGACAAATGGAAATTACAAAATGGAATAGTTTTATACCTTCCCCATGGTTATGAAGGTCAAGGTGCTGAGCATTCTTCTGCCAGGATGGAACGTTATTTACAGCTATGTGCAAAAGACAATATGTATGCTGCAAATTGTACAACTCCTTCAAACCTTTTTCATCTTTTAAGAAGGCAGATGCTTACAACTTTCAGAAAGCCTTTAATTTTATTTACACCAAAAAGCTTGCTAAGACACCCAAAAGTGATTTCTGATATTGATGAGTTAAGTTCATCTAAGTTCATTTCAGTAATTAGTGATCCTGAAATTGATCCAATAAAAGCAGACTCTTTGGTTTTCTGTACTGGAAAATTTTACTTTGATTTGATTGATTATAGAGAGAAAAATAATATAAAAAATGTAGCTATTGTTAGAATAGAACAATTATTCCCTCTACCTGTCAAATTAATAATTTCTGAAATTAAAAAATTCTCAAATGCTAAGGATATAGTTTGGGCTCAAGAAGAACCAAGAAATATGGGTGCTTGGAATCATATTCAAACTTATCACCCTGTTGCAAAAAACATGAGACCAGCAACAAGAAGATTCTATGGATCTACAGCATCAGGTAGTCATGTAAGATTCGAAAGAAGACATAAGCAGGTAATTGAATATGTATTTGATAAGAGTAAAAATAATTTTAGAAAATAAAATTAGATTCTAAAAAACCCCTGCATTTACGAAGCTATTCTTGATTGAATCATATGTTGTTTTTGCAGCCTCCTCATTATTCATTTTGTTTAAGTCTTTATTAAATGGCTCAGCACTTACTGTTCTATCATATCCAACTTCTTGTAAAAAATTTAAAAAAGGAGCAGTATTTATCAAGCCTGTTTTACCTGGAAGATCTCTTTCAATATCAATTTGTTCATCACGAGTTCTACCTTTAACTGCATCATTTAGTTGACACATAACTATATCATCTTTATTTAAAAATCTTAAATCTTCAATTGAATGATTAGCACAATATAAATGAAAAGTATCTAGTTGGTATCCGATATTTCTTTCGTCAATTTCAGAGATTAATTCTCTAAGTTCATTAATTGTTCGTATAAATGAAAATTGATCTCTTGCCATAAGAGTTTTTGGTCCAACAAATTCTAATCCAAGCTTCATGTCATTATCACCAATTATTTTAGCACACTCTTTTAGCCTTTCTTTATGTATTTTAAAATTTTTTAAATATGTTAAATTATTACTCGTAGGCATTATCCATCTACAAAATCCAACCGAGTTAATTTTTTTCATCACTTTACAATAGTCTTTTAAAACCTTAATACCATCATTAAAAATAGAATCAGTTTGTGAAAAATCAACTGGTAAAATTGAGACATCAAATGATATAGAATTACTTGCCATTTTATCTAAATAATCACTTAACTCAATGGGACTCATTTTTTTTAAATCATTAATTAACGGGTAGATTGATTCAAAATTATATTTTATTGCAAGATCTAGTAACTCAGAGGCATTGACATTAATCCCGAGAGTTCCTGGCATTAAACTTATTTTCATTTTTCTGGATGAAAATCTATTTATGGAATATAAATTTTGACTTAATGAAATTAAACCAAGTGAAGCAATAGATGATGACTTAATAAAACCTCTTCTGTTTTGCATTTATTTTTATTTATTAAGATAATGATTATTTAAATAGTTTCAATTTTATGATTAATTTTGATAACTTAAAACTAGCTAAAAAGTACTAATGGTTCTTGAAATGAAAATTCCTTCTCCGGGAGAGTCGATTACTGAGGTTGAAATTTCTCAATGGATGGTAAAGGACGGAGATATTGTAAACAAGGATCAAACAATTGCAGAAATAGATTCTGATAAAGCCACATTAGATCTTCCTGCTGAGGCCTCTGGAAAAATTACTTTTAAAGCAGAAGAAGGAGACACAATGTCTGTAGGAGATATTGTTTGCTTAATCGATACATCTCAAGCATCCGTTATTTTGGAATCTTCAAATGATAATATTAAAGATAATGTTCAAGAAGAAAATAAGATTGAAATTGATCAAAGTGATGATATAAGTATTACACCTCTTGCGAGAAATATTGCTTCAGATAAGGGAATAGACATAAATGATATTCAGGCGAAGGGTGAAAAAATTACAAAAGAAGATGTTCTAAAAGTTGTACCTGCAATGGGATCATCAAATCATGAAGGAAGAGGAGAAAGTAGAGAAAAACTATCAATGCTGAGAAGAAAAGTTGCAGAGAGACTGGTTTCTGTTAAAAATGAAACTGCAATGTTAACTACCTTTAATGAGGCAGACTTATCTAAAATATTTGATCTTAGAAAAAAGTATAAAGAAGCATTCTCCCAAAAACACGGAGTTAGTCTTGGTTTCATGAGCTTTTTTACAAAAGCGGTAACAAGAGCTCTTAATATGTATCCTGATGTTAATTCAATGATAGATGGTAATGATAAGATTTCATATAATTACTGTGATATAAGTATTGCTGTTTCAGGTCCAAAAGGTCTTATGACACCTATATTAAGAAATTCACAAAACTTATCTTTTGCTGCAGTTGAACAAGAAATAAAAAGACTTGCTGATAATGTTAAAAATAAATCAATTACAGTTGATGATTTGACTGGAGGTACATTTACTATTTCAAATGGTGGTGTTTTTGGATCAATGCTCTCTACACCTATTATAAACCCACCTCAATCGGGAATACTAGGTATGCATAATATTATCCAAAGACCAGTTGCAGTTGATGGTAAAGTTGAAATAAGACCAATGATGTATTTAGCATTATCTTATGACCATAGAATTATTGATGGTAACCAATCAGTTGGATTTTTAATAGCTGTGAAAGAGGGGGTAGAAGATCCAGAAAATATTCTTATGGATGGTAAAGTTGAAAAATCTTTAGGACTCATTTAATTTGATTGATACTCATACTCACTTATACCTTGAACAATTTAAAGATGATATTGACGATGTCATCTCTAGGGCAAAAAATGTTGGTGTCCATAGATTTTATTTACCCTCTATAAGTTCAAAATATAATAAGAGTATGCGTGATTTGGAAAAAAAATTTCCTGATGATATCTCTTGTATGATTGGACTCCACCCATGTTATGTTGATGATAACTTTGAATCAGAAATAAATTTTGTCAAAAAACAAATTGATGAATATGATTATAAAGCGATTGGAGAAATTGGAATAGATCTTTTCCATGAAAAAAAATATTTTACTCAACAAGTTATTGCTTTTGAGCAGCAAATTAAATTAGCTATTGAATATGATTTGCCAATAGTTATACATTCAAGAGATTCATTTGATGAAATTTTTAAAGTTCTAGAAAAATTTAAATCTGAAAAATTAAGAGGAATTTTTCATTGTTTTACAGGAAATTTAGATCAAGCAAATAAAATTATAGATTTGAATTTTCATCTTGGAATTGGTGGTGTTGTAACTTTTAAGAATGGAAAAATATCAGAATTTTTAAATGCAGTTCCCATTGATAAAATTGTGTTAGAAACAGACTCACCATATCTTGCTCCAGCTCCTTACAGAGGTAAAAGAAATGAAAGCTTCTATATAGAATTAGTTGCTAAGAAAATTGCAGAAGTATATGATGTTGACCTAGATTATGTTAGTGAGGTTACGGATAAGAATGTGTTAGATATTTTTGGAAGTTGATTTAAATCAAGAGAGGTGGCCGAGTGGTTTAAGGCGCGCGCTTGGAAAGCGTGTATTCTGAGAAATTGGAATCGAGGGTTCGAATCCCTTCCTCTCTGCTAACTTAATTATCATTTTTAATTGATTTAATTTTTTTGCTAAAAAAACTAAGTAAAATACCATAAGTAGGCAGGAAAAAAATAAGCCCTATTAGAATTTTTAATATTGTTTGAGTTCCTGCAATTTCAAGCCAGTTTTGAGCCATATATGTGTCATCTGAGTTATAAAATGCAGTAAAAAAGAAAGTATATGAGTCAATAATATTAGACACTATAGTAGATAATGCAGGAGCTATCCACCAGGATGAATATTTTTTTCTTATGAACTGAAACGCATTTATGTCAATTAAAACTCCAATTGCATACGCAAGTCCACTTGCAATCCCAATCCTTAAAGATACAGATGCAGGGTTATCTTCTAAGTAAAGAATAAGAACTGAAGAGATAATTGCTAGAGGAAATGAAAAAGTTATGGTCTTTTGAGCCATAGATTTTCCTATTAATCTAATTGTTAGGTCAGTTGCAACAACTATTAATGGAAAGCTAAAAGCAGCCCAAGTAATTTTAAAATTATATATTTCAATTGGAATTGAAACTAAGACATTGGACAGTGTAATAATACTTATATGTACAATTACAAGTGTTAATAATAAATTATTTTTTTTTGACATTAATTAAAATTTTACCACCAATCTTCCCACGGAAAAACATACCAAACAGGATTATCTTTTTTATCAATTAATTGACCATGATAATCAATTTTAATTTTACTTGAAATATTATTTATTAATGCTGCAAAACGTATTTCACAATTTGATTTTATAAATATTTTTTTTACAATATTAAAAGTTTCACCACTATCATTAATATCATCGATTATAAGAATCCGCTTATTATCCTTCATAGAATTAATTAATAAGGAAGATTTATTTCCTGAGTCAGCTTTTAGTGATTTGACATCAATGATATTATGTGGTTTTTTAAAATAATGTGAAAGATAAACTCCGGGTATGCAGCCACCCCTATTGATGCTTACTATCATTTCTGGTTTAAATTCAGAAACCTCTATCTGTTCAACTATCTTTTTAATTGCATTATTTATCTTATCAATAGAAATTTTACTTTTTTTCATATAAAGGTTAATGATAATTTAAATAAATATAAAAAAACACTATTATTTTTAATTAACTTGAAAAAAAAACCAAAATGTACAATTCAAAAATATCTGGATTAGGAATGTATGTTCCTGAAAATGTTGTCACCAACGATGATTTATCTAAAGTTATGGATACTTCTAGTGAATGGATAGTAGAGAGAACAGGAATTAAAGAACGAAGACATATTAAAAAAGGAGATGGAAATTCAACTGCCACTATGGGTGTTGAAGCTTCTAAAATAGCAATGGAAAGGGCAGGCATTGACAAGAATGAAATTGATTTAATCCTATTTGCAACATTAAGTCCTGACTATTATTTTCCTGGTAGTGGAGTTTTAGTTCAAGAGTTACTAGACATACCTACATGTCCTGCAATGGATATTAGAAATCAATGTTCGGGTTTTATTTATGCTATTTCAACTGCAGATCAATTTATAAAATCGGGAATGTATAAAAATATACTAGTGATTGGTTCAGAGAATCATTCAGGTGGTCTTGATATGACTACTAGAGGAAGAGGTGTATCAGTTATATTTGGTGATGGAGCTGGAGCAGCAGTAATTTCAAGAGAAGATGATTTAACAAAGGGTATTCTTTCTTCACATCTTCATTCAGAAGGTAAACATGCAGAAGAACTTGCTTTAATTGGTCCGAGCACAAATAGATGGGTCCCAGAAATTTTAGATGCAAATGATCCAGAAGATATTTCCTACTACCCAAATATGAATGGCCAATTAGTTTTTAAAAATGCAGTTGTTCGTTTTTCTGAAGTGATTATGGAAGGATTGAAACATAATAATTTAAATCCAGATCAAATTGATATGTTAATACCTCATCAAGCAAATCTTAGAATTTCTCAGTTTGTGCAAAAAAAATTCGGTCTGTCTGAAGATCAAGTCTATAATAATATTCAAAAGTATGGAAATACTACTGCTGGATCTATTCCAATAGCCCTAACTGAGGCTTGGCAAGATGGAAAGATAAAAAAAGGTGATCTTGTAGTTCTTGCAGCTTTCGGTAGTGGGTTTACTTGGGGAAGTACAATTATTAGGTGGTAATAAAATCAATAACTTAAACTTCAAGCAATGTCTTATAAAAAAATTCTTTTAGTTCTTTCTCTAGTGCTTGTCTATTTTATTCTTAATTATGCTTTTTTATCGACAGAGGGTTATACCTCGATGAAAGATTACATTGACTCTACAAAGGATGAGTTTAGTTATGATATTGAAGAAATTTTTTATGAAGATGAGTGGACTGGATATCATATAAAAATGACTTCAGGTGAATGGTTAGACTCAAAGAAAGTTGAAGATGTAGAATGGTGGCATTATGTGGACATAGTTATTCCAAAAGAAACTCAAACTGATACAGGAATAATTTTTATAGATTCTGGAGTAAAAGACGAAGATTACTTTAGACTTGATTCAACATCTATAAGTTATGCCTTGAAAACTAAATCAGTTATAGTAAATATTCATAATATTCCAGCACAGCCAATTAACTTTTTATCATCTGAACAAGATTCTTTTTATGAGGATGACCTTATTGCATATGCATGGAGTCAATTTTTAGAAAAAGGTGCAAAGCAAAAAGATATTGAATGGTTACCTAGACTACCTATGACTCGAGCAGTTGTAAGATCAATGGATTTAGCTCAAGAAATCACATTACAGCAAAATATAAATGTTAAAGATTTTGTTGTTTCTGGTGCCTCAAAAAGGGGGTGGGTAGCATGGACAACAGCAGCAATTGACGAAAGAGTGATTGCAGTTGTTCCAATGGTCATTGATATGCTAAATCTGGTTCCATCTTTTGAAAATCATTATAGGAGTTATGGAGAGTTTTCTCCTGCTGTCCAATCATACGTTAATTACAACATACAAGATTGGATGGGAACTGATGAGTTTAAAACACTTATGAGTTATGTGGAACCGTATTATTTTAAAGAGAAACTTACTATGCCTAAGTATTTAATCAATGCAGGTTCAGATGAGTTTTTTTCTACTGATTCATGGAGATTTTATTTTGACGAACTCATTGGAGATAAACTATTAAGGTATGTGCCAAATACAAATCATTCTTTGGAAGGAAGATATTTAAATGATGATCTTATCAGCTATTTTTATAGAATTGTTAACGATATAAAAATGCCTTCGCTAAATTGGAAGTTAAATAATGACAGTATTGATGTAATTCTGGATTATAATGGAAATTATTCAGTCTCAATTTGGAGTGCAAAAAATGATGAAGGAAGAGATTTTAGATTATGGCAAGAAGGGGAGCTTTGGAAAAAATTACCATTAAAAAAATCTATTGACAATAGTTATAAAATTTTATTTGATAATGAATCACTTGGTTATGAAGCTCATATGATGGAATTTATTTTAGATCCAGAATCAGATTTTCCTTTTATAATTTCTACAGGACCTTTTGTCCTACCAGATTCATATCCATATGAGAAATATAAACCACTGAAATAGATGTTACACAGATTAAAAACCAATAAGATTATCAATTAAAAAAAAATTTGAATCGTATAATAATTTTTATATCTTTCGATTCTCAATTATTGAAAATATTAGAAACATGAAAAAAATATTATTTGCCTTAATCCTATTTGTATTTGTTGGTTCAACATTTACAACCAATGTTTATGCAACGACTACAATTAATAGTTTAGTTACTATTCAGGATTCACAAGATGAGTCAATGATGCAAGCTAGCTCAGATGAAGCTTCTGCTGGTTTTACTCAAGAGTTAAAAAAGCGTTTTATTGAGGGTGGTCCAGGCTTTATGGGAATTGTTCTTATCTGTCTTATTCTTGGTTTAGCAATTTCAATTGAAAGAATTATATACCTTAACTTATCTACAACTAATTCTGAAAAACTTACAGGTGATGTTGAAGAAGCATTAAAGTCAGGGGGTGTTGAAGCTGCTAAAGAAGTATGTAGAAATACAAAAGGCCCAATTGCTTCAATCTTTTATCAAGGTTTAGATCGAGCAAAAGATGGTGTAGAAAGTGCTGAAAAAGCTGTTATATCATATGGTGGAGTTCAAATGGGACAGTTAGAGAAAAATGTTTCTTGGATATCCCTTTTTATAGCTCTTGCCCCTATGCTTGGATTTATGGGGACTGTTATAGGAATGATTAATGCATTTGATAGAATTGAAGCTGCTGGTGATATGCAACCTTCTTTAGTTGCAGGTGGTATTAAAATAGCACTTTTAACAACAGTTTTTGGTCTTATAGTAGCAATTATACTACAAGTTTTTTATAATTATATAGTAGCAAAAATTGATTCAATAGTTAATGATATGGAAGATGCATCAATTACTCTAATTGATATTCTTTCAGCTCAAAAAAAATAATATATTATGAATCTCGAAAAATTAACTAGAATTGGGTGTATTGCCCTTGGAGTAGTTGGAGTAATATTTCTTGCAATAGTCTTTGCAAGTGGTGACGATAGTATAAAAATGGCTGCAGCATCAGGTAATTATGGTGCTATAACCCCAATAATTATTCTTAGCCAAATAATTTTATTAATTGCAATCATAGTTACCTTAATATTCTCTTTTAGAGGAATTGCAAAAGATAAGGCAAAAATGAAAAATGCGTTGAAATCTGCAGGTTTATTCTTGGTTGTAGTGATAATAGCCTTTCTTTTTTCAAGTGGAGTAGAAACTCCTATGAGAGATGGTAAAGTTCTCTCAGCTTTTAATTCAAAATTAGTTGGTACAGGTATACGAGTATTCTATATTTTATCAATAATTGCTATTGGATTAATGGTTTTACCAGGAATTAAAAATTCTATAAAAAAATAAGCTATGGCTAAAAGAAAAGCTCCAGAAGTTAATGCAGGATCAATGGCTGACATTGCCTTTTTGCTTTTGATTTTCTTTTTGGTAACAACTACTATTGAGACTGATAGTGGGATAAACAGAAAACTCCCTCCTATGGAAGATCAAATTGATCCTCCAATCATTAGAGAGAAAAATATTTTTACTGTTGTAGTAAATAAGAATAATCAATTGTTAGTTGAAGAATCATTGACTGATATTAAAGATCTTAGAGGTCTTGCTGTTGATTTTCTAGATAATGGAGGAGGAACTGGCATAGAAGCTTGTGATTATTGTCAAGGTGAACGAGATTCTAGATCTTCAGATAACCCTGATAAAGCAATTATATCTCTAAAAAACGATAGAGAAACAGAATATAAAGTATATATAGCAGTCCAAAATGAATTAGTTGCTGCATACAATGTGCTTAGAGACAGGGAATTTGCAAGGCTTAACCCTAATATGGGTATTTCCTATGTTGAAGCTGATCTCATATATAGTGATCCAAGGACATCTGCTGATGATAAAGCTAACTTAAAGGAAAAGCTTGATGTTGTTAAGTTATTATACCCTCAAAAATTATCCGAGGCTGAACCAAGTAAAGTAAATTAATATGGCAAAGTTCAATAAAAAGAAAAGTGGAGACCTTCCTGCAATATCAACGGCATCTTTGCCTGATATAGTTTTTATGCTATTATTCTTTTTTATGGTAGCTACTGTTATGCGTGATAGTACCTTAATGGTACAAAACACGCTTCCTGCTGCAGATCAAATTCAAAAGTTAGATAAAAAGGATAGGGTTATATATATATATGCGGGTAAACCCTCTAGTAGATATGTTGACACATATGGAAGCCAAGCAAGGATTCAATTAAACGATAAATTTGGAACTGTTGAAGAAGTTGGTGCATTTGTTTTAGCAGAAAGAGCTGCAAAGAGAGAAGAACTTCAAAATGTTCTAACAACTGCTTTAAAAGTTGATAGTGATACTAAGATGGGAATAATTAGTGATATCAAGCAAGAGTTGCGTAAAGTTAATGCCCTCAAGCTAAACTATACAACAAGAGTTGGAGACTACACCCAAAATTTTAATTAGAAAAAATTTATTTTTTCTATTCTATCTAATTTCTTTTAGTCTATATAGCCAAACCTCTAATGATCTTTCAAAAGAGACATATAGAGAAGACCAAATTTACTTTGGATCAAGTTATTTTATTCAAAGTGAATCTATTACTGATTTTAAGCAAAATGGATTTTCTGGTAATTTCCAATTTGGCTTAATACGTGACTTTCCTCTAAATAATAATTCAACTAGAGCAGTTGGATTAGGTGTTGGATTCGAAAGAAATTTTTTTACTTCAAATATTCAACCTGATCTAGAAAATAATGAAATTAACTACAGGATAGTAGTTAGTAAATTTTTAGAATCAAAAAACAAAATGTCTTTTTCATCAATTGTCATTCCACTTGAATATAGATGGAGAAAGTCTAGTATTGATGAATTTAAATTTTGGAGAATATATTCTGGATTTAAACTTAAAAAGAACTTTCCAATATATTCTAATCCTTCATATGGTTCCGAACTCAAGATAGATGAAATTAATGACTGGACTAAATCTATTTATTTAAATGCAGGGTATAATACATGGAATATATCTTTAGAATATGATTTAGACCCTTTGATACAAAATAAAAAAACAACTCAGGGAGAGAATCTTAATATTAGCTTTTTTAGATTAGGATTGATTTTCTATATATTATAGCTCTTTTCTTAGCCTAGCAACTGAAATATCTAGTTGTTCTCGATATTTTGAAACAGTTCTTCTAGCAACTTTATACCCTTTTTTAGAAAGTTTATCAGATAGCTCTATATCTGATAAAGGCTTATTTTTATTCTCTTTATTTACAATCTCTTTCAAAATTTTCTTTATTTCAATTGTAGAAATTTCATCACCTTCTGAGTTTTTCATCCCTTCAGAAAAATAACTTTTTAGAAGTTTTATTCCATATGGAGTATCAATATATTTACTATTAGCAACTCTTGATACTGTAGATATATCCATATTAATAATTTCAGCAATATCTTTTAAAATCATTGGTTTAAGATTTTTTTCTTCTCCTGTCAAAAAATATTCTTTTTGAAAATTAACAATTGCATTTATAGTTTGAAATAGTGTTTGATGTCTTTGTTCAATTGCCTCTATAAACCATTTAGCTGAGTCAAGTTTTTGTTTTAAAAATTGAACTGTTTGATTTTGTGATTTAGTTTTTTTTGGATCATTTTTATATCCTTCAAGAATATTTTTATATGAGTTTGAAAGTCTCAATTCAGGTGAGTTTCTTTTATTTAGTTCAACTGTAAAGTTTCCATCTTCTATTGATAGAATAAAATCTGGAACTATTGTGTTATTTGAAAATTCACTTGTAATAGCACCACCTGGCTTTGGATTTAATTTAGATATCTCTTCAACAACTAATTTTAGATCTTCTTCTGATAAGTTTAATTTTTCTGTAATTCGAGAAAATTTCTTTTTTGAAAATAATTCAAATTCATTTTCAATAAGATTAATTGAATTTATTATTGATTCTTTTTCGTTTTTTTTTCTCTTGAGTTGAATTAAAAGGCACTCTTGTAAAGATCTAGCTCCAACCCCAGGCGGATCGAGATCTTGAATTTTTTTTAAAACTGACAAAACTTGAGTATTATCAGCTACAATATTTTGAGTGAAAGCCAAATCATCAATAATATCTTCAATTTCTCTCCTTAGATATCCGCTCTCATCAATACTTCCAATCAAGAATTCACATATTGGCTTTTCTAAATCTGCTAGAATTAAATTTTTTGACTGATTATCAAGAAATTGATGAAAACTTATTGATTCTTTTGTTTGAAAATTAGTGCTTTCTTCTTGATTTGAATAATAGTTTTGATCGTAACTCTCTGTTTCGTCAGAAAGATATTCATCAACATTAATATCTCCTTCACCCATATCTTCCTCATATTCATTACCATCATTTTCTAATGATTCACTTCCTTTTTCAAGTGCCGGGTTTTCTTCAATTTCATTTGTTATTTTTTGCTCTAATTCAGCTGTTGTAAGTTGAATTAACTTCATTAGCTGAATCTGTTGAGGAGAAAGCTTCTGCGATAACTTTAATTGTAGTTTTTGATTAAGCATTTAAATATATACTTAAACAAAAGTAAGAAAAGAATTAATGTAATTTAAAATGAAGCATTTTTTGGTGTTCTTGGATAGGGAATTACATCTCTTATGTTTTGCATACCTGTACAAAACATTACTATTCTTTCAAACCCTAACCCAAATCCGCTATGTGGGACTGTGCCATATCTTCTTAGATCCAAATACCACCATAATTCCTTCTCATCAATATCCATTTTACTAATCCTTTTTTCTAACACATCTAATCTTTCTTCTCTTTGTGAGCCTCCAATTATCTCTCCAATCCCTGGAAATAAAACATCCATCGCTCTAACTGTCTTCCCATCGTCATTTAATCTCATGTAGAATGCTTTAATTTTTGTAGGATAATCATAAATAATAACAGGAGATTTGAAATGCTTTTCAACTAAAAATCTTTCATGTTCACTTTGAAAATCACATCCCCATTCATCCAATAAATATTTAAATTTTTTCTTTTTATTATAATTAGAATTTCTAAGTATTTCAAAAGCCTCACTATATGATAGTCTAACAAACTCATTATCAATAGTGAACTTAATTTTTTCAATAAGAGTAAATTCACTTCTTTCATTCTTTGGTTTTTGACTTTCTTCTTTTAAAAGTCTTTGATCCAGAAAAGCTAGATCTTCGGAACAGTTATTTAAAATGAATTGAAGTATATTCTTTAAAAAAGATTCAGCTAAATCCATATTATCATTAAGATCATAAAATGCCATTTCAGGCTCAATCATCCAAAATTCTGAAGCATGACGTGAAGTATTAGAATTCTCTGCTCTAAAAGTTGGTCCAAATGTGTAGACATTTCCAAGACCTAAGGCATATGTCTCTGCCTCTAATTGACCCGAAACAGTTAAACTTGTTTTTTTTCCAAAAAAATCTTTAGAATAATCAGTTCCTTTAGTGTCAATTTGATCATCACTTAATGTTGTAACCTTAAACATTTCTCCTGCACCTTCAGCATCATTAGATGTAATTATAGGTGTATTTATGTAGTTAAAATCTTTTTTATTAAAAAACTCATGAATTCCAAAAGCAAGTTTTGATCTAATTCTCATTACAGAACTAAATGTTGAAGTTCTAATTCTAAGATGAGCTTGCTCTCTTAAAAACTCAAAGCTATGTTTCTTTGGCTGAATAGGATATTTATCAGAATCTGATTCTCCTAATATTTCAATACTTAATATTTGAATCTCAAAACTTTGACCTTTTCCTATACTCTTTACTAAATTGCCTTTTACTTTTAAAGAGCATCCAATACTTATTTTTTTTATGATTTTCTCATCTATTGAGGAATCTAATATTACACATTGAATATTTTTTATTGTAGATCCATCATTTAATTCTATAAATTTTTTTGCTCTAAAAGCTCGAACCCAACCACCAATAAAAATATTTTTATCAATGTCAGGTGAAGTGAAAATATCTTTAATTTTTACTAGATTCATATATTATAGAGTTAGAATATCCTTCTCCTTAAGCGAGTACATTTCATCTACTTTTTTAATGTATTTATCAGTTAATTCTTGAGTATCAATTTCAAGATTTGATTTTAAGTCATCTGAAATTTCAAGATTTTTAATTTTATTATTAGCATCTTTTCGAGAATTTCTAATGCTAACTTTAGCAGATTCTGATTCTGATTTGGCTAACTTAGTCAGCTCAATTCTCCTTTCCTCTGTTAAAGGGGGAATGTTAATTAGTAATGATTCACCGTTATTAACAGGATTAAGTCCAAGATTAGAGTTTATTATACTATTCTCAATTACATCAAGCATATCTTTTTCCCATGGTTGAATACTAATTGTTTGACCATTTGGTGTATTTACTGAGGCAACTTGAGTTAATGGAGTCATATTTCCATAATATTCAACTGTTATCCCTTTGAGCATTATAGGGTTTGCTTTACCAGCTCTAATTTTTGCTATTTCAGTTTCCAAATGACTTATAGCAGCCATCATATTTAACTCTGCACTTTCAACTATTTCTTGATTATTTTCCATATTTAAGAATTATTTAGAAACTTTTGTTCCAATTTTTTCACCCATTATTACTTTAGTCAAATTACCTCTAGTATTCATGTCAAAAACAATTATTGGAAGCTCATTTTCCTTACTTAGGGTAAAAGCAGTTGTATCCATTATCTTCAATCCTTTTTTGATAGTTTCTTCAAAGGAGATATTATCAAATTTTATTGCTTCTTTATTTACTTCAGGATCTTCATTATAAATACCATCAACTCTAGTACCTTTCAAAATAACTTCAGCATTAATTTCAATTGCTCTAAGCACAGCAGCAGAATCTGTTGTAAAATATGGATTGCCAGTTCCAGAGGCAAAAATCACAACTCTTCGTTTCTCTAGGTGTCTACTAGCTTTCCTTTTAATAAATGGCTCTGCAATTGATTCCATCTTAATTGCAGACTGAAGTCGTGTCGGAATTTCAATGCTTTCTAAAGCATTTTGCAGCGCTAAGCCATTAATAACTGTTGCTAACATCCCCATATAATCAGCTTGAACCCTATCAATTCCATCTTTAGACCCTGTCAAACCTCTAAAAATATTTCCTCCGCCAATAACAATTGCAATTTCAACACCTTCTTTATGAATTTGCTTTATTTCTTCCGCATACTCTACAAGTCTATCATTATCAATGCCATAAGAGTTTTTTCCTAAAAGAGCTTCTCCACTTAGTTTAAGTAATATTCGATTATATTTCATTGTTTTGGAATATGCAAATATAATTATAAAGTTTTAACTTCTATTCAATCTGCAGTGCATTAAGAACAGAAAATTCTCCAATATTTATTCTCCTAAGTTCAGATAAATATGAACCAGAATTCAACTTTTTACCAAAATCATTTGCAATAGATCTTATATAAGTTCCTTTTGAACAAGTAATTTTAAATTCAATATAAGGGTCTGTAAATTTGATTATTTCAAATTCATAAATATTTATTTCTCTTTCATGAATTTCAATTTTTTTATTCTCTCTTGCATATTCATACATTCGTTTTCCATTTTTTTTAAGTGCTGAAAAAATTGGAGGCTTTTGCATTAGTTTACCAGTAAATTTTTGAGATAAATTTATTATATCCTTTTCTTTAATATGGTCATAATTAAAACTCTTATTCACTTCAGTTTCAGCATCATATGATGGAGTAGTTTCTCCAAGCTTAAATTTGCCTGTATAAGTTTTACTTAGGTTTTGATATGTTGAAATTTGTTTTGTTTGCTTACCAATACAAATAATTAACAATCCAGTAGCCAATGGGTCGAGTGTTCCCGCATGACCAACTTTAATTCTTTTAATTTTAAATTTTGATACTAATGATTTACGAATATACTTAACAACGTCAAAAGAAGTCCACGTTAGAGGTTTGTCAACCAAAAGCATCTTGCCATCTTGGATATCATCTTCCTTGATTTGATTTACATCAAATTTCTGCATTAGCCTTTCTCCTTATAAAGAATTGAAACTATACATAAAATAAAACCAGATAACACCACTAATGGAGCTAATCTAATTCGTCTAAAACTATATATTTCATCATTAAAAATTTCTGGATTTTCAGACCCTCCACCAGACATTAATATAAATCCTATTAATATTACAAGTATTGATAATAGAAGAATCTTATATCTTTTTTTATTAAATAAATATTTTTTTTTATTCATGAAATTATCTAATAAATTTTAATTTTAAATATCTCTGAGTTATGAAGTATGAACTTATAAAAGAGGTAAATATTCCGTAAAATATAATAAAACAAACTAGTATTATTAAATCATTAATTTTTGTAAAAAAATTAATTTCTTCTATTTGAAGACTTAACTGAAATATCATAATAACTAATAATAAAACTGAGACAATTGAAGATAGAAAACCAATTTTAATATAGGTCCAAATAAAAGGTTTTCGAATAAATTTACTTGTTGCACCTACTAATTGCATAGTCTTTATAATTTCTCTTTTCGAATAAATTGAAATTTTAATAGAATTATTTATTAAGATAAAACTAGTTATGAAAAATATAATACTTAAAATTAATATCCATAAACCTATTTTTTCAAAATTGGTATTTAGAGCATTTACAAGTGGTTTGTCATATTCAACTTCTTCTATAAATTCGAAATTATTTATATTCTCTATGAATTTTTCAATAGAGTAAACATCTATTTTATAACTATACAATTGAACTGAAATTGCATCTAAAAGAGGGTTGTATCCTAAAAATCCTACAAACTCTTCACCAATTTCTTTAGAAAAGTTTTCTGCTGCATCTTCTTTTGACAAATAACTGATTTCTTTAACATCATCATTTAAGTTAAGAAATTTAATCAATTGCTTATTTTCAAAATCAGTACTATTATTCTTAAGGTATATACTAACTAGAAGATTTTCTTTAAAATAACTTTCAACAGATGTGGACTTAAGATAAATGAAACCAATTAATGATAAAGTGAATAATACAACTGTATTTATAAGAAATATTGAGATTAAGTTACTTCTTACTTTTTTAGTTTCTATTTTATTTTTAGCATCCAAACTTCAGTAAAAGTAAGAAACAAATAATAAATTAATTTTTATGTTAGTTAAATAAGTTCTTCCTTTGTGAAAATTAACTTAAAGTGAAATATAATTTTCTAGAAATAGAAAAAAAATGGCAAGAATTCTGGAAAACTAATAAAACTTATAAAGTGGGTTTTTCTTCTAAACCTAAGCTTTATGTTTTAGATATGTTTCCTTACCCATCTGGAGCGGGTCTCCATGTTGGTCATCCATTAGGTTATATAGCAAGTGATATTTACTCAAGGTATAAAAGACATAATGGCTATAATGTACTTCACCCTCAAGGATATGATTCTTTTGGACTCCCTGCTGAACAATATGCAATCAAAACAGGTCAACATCCTAAAAAGACAACTTTAGAAAACATCAATATGTATAGAAATCAATTAGATAGAATTGGTTTCTCATTTGATTGGTCTAGAGAAATAAGAACTTCAGATCCTGACTATTATAAGTGGACTCAATGGATATTTATTTTAATGTTTAATTCCTACTATTGTTCTGTTGAGAATAAAGCTAAAAGTATAGAAAACTTGATAAGTTTATTTGAGAAAGAAGGTGATAAAAAATATAAGGATGAGCTTCTGGATATGGGATATTCATTTGATCAATTAGAATGGAATAATCTTAATTTTAAAGAAAAATCAGAAATATTAATGAACTTTAGGCTTGCTTACTTAACTGATGGTGAGGTAAATTGGTGTGAAGAATTAGGTACAGTTTTGGCAAATGATGAAATAATTAATGGAGTTAGTGAGCGAGGTGGATATCCTGTTTCTAAAAGAAAAGTCAAGCATTGGTGTCTTAGAATTAGTAAATATTCTGAAAGATTATTAAATGGACTAGATAAAATTGATTGGCCAGATCCATTAAAAGAAATGCAAAGAAATTGGATTGGAAAATCTAAAGGTGTTTCATTAACTTTTCAAGTAGAAAATTCAAATAAGTCTATTGAGGTTTTTACTACAAGACCTGATACAATTTTTGGAGTTTCTTTTTTAACTGTTGCGCCAGAGTATGAAGATATATCTGACTTATCGACAGCAGATAATAAATTAGCTATTAACGAATATATTAGTGAAGTTTCAAAAAAATCTGAAAGAGAGAGACTCTCGGATGTTAAAACTGTGTCTGGGGTTTTTTCTGGTTCATATGCAATTCATCCACTTAACGGAAAAAAATTACCCATTTGGATTTCTGATTATGTTTTAGCTAGTTATGGAACTGGAGCTGTCATGGGTGTTCCTGCTGGTGATCAACGAGATTTTGATTTTGCTACCAAATTTCAAATTGATATACCTAACATTTTTAAAGATAAAGACATATCAAAGGGTGCATTTTCTGATAAGACTGGTTTTGAATTAATTAATTCTGAATTTCTTGACGGAAAAGATTATGAGGATTCACTAGAAATAATAATTAGTAAAATTGAGAATGATAATATAGGAAAATCTGAAATCCAATATAAACTTAGAGATGCAACATTTAGTAGACAGAGATACTGGGGTGAACCTATTCCTATTTATTATAAAGATGGAGTTCCTAAAAATATTAGTTTGAGTGATCTTCCATTAAAACTTCCAGAAGTTGATAATTTCTTACCTACAAAAAATGGCGATTCACCTCTTGGTAACTCAAAATCATGGGCATGGAATGAAAAAGATAAAAAAGTCGTTTCAAATGATAAGATTAATAATATTGATATTTTCCCAATTGAATTAAATACCATGCCTGGTTGGGCAGGTAGTTCTTGGTATTTTCATAGGTATATGGATCCAAGTAATAATGAAAAGTTTGTCTCAGAAGATTCAAAAAATTACTGGTCTGACATAGATGTTTATTTTGGAGGGAGTGAACATGCAACGGGTCACTTATTATATTCTAGGTTTTATCAAAAATTCCTCTACGATCTTGAGTTTTTAAATAAAGATGAATATGCCAAAAAATTAGTTAATCAGGGAATGATTCTTGGGAACTCTGCATTTATTTATCGTAAATCTGGAACTTCAGAATATTTATCTAAAAATTTAATTTCTAATATCGAAATTGATAGAGTAAGAATTGATATAAAATATGTTGATAGTGAAAATAAAGTAGATATTGAAGTTCTTAAGAAAATGGATAAAGATTTTAAAGACTCTCTATTTGTGTTAGAAGATGACAAATTTATATGTGTTAGAGAACAGGAAAAAATGTCAAAATCAAAATTTAACGTAGTTAATCCTGATGAAATATGTAACCAGTACGGAGCTGATACATTAAGGATGTATGAAATGTTTCTTGGACCAATTGAACAGTCAAAACCATGGGATACTAGAGGTATTTCCGGTGTGCATTCATTCTTAAAAAAGTTTTGGAACTTATTTTTTAATGAAGGTGAAATAAATCTGATAGATACAGAGCCTTCAAAAGAGGAATTTAAATCTCTTCATAAAACAATTAAAAAAGTATCGGAGGATATAGAAAAACTCAGTCTTAACACTTGTATAAGTTCATTCATGATTTGTGTAAATGAACTAAGTTCAATTAACTGTAATAATCGATTAATACTTAAAGATTTATTGATACTTATTTCCCCTTTTGCACCTCATTTTGCTGAGGAGTTATGGAGTCAAATAGGCAACTCTGAGTCTATTGTTGAAGAAACATACCCTAAGTATGAGGAAAAATATTTAGTTGAGTCAGAAAAGGTTTATCCTGTTTCATTTAATGGTAAAACAAAGTTTACCCTAAATCTTTCTCTAGATTTGAATATTCAAGAAATTGAAAAAGAAGTTTTATCTCATGAGAAGACTAAATCAATATTGAATAATAATAATCCAAAGAAAATTATAATAGTCCCTGGTAAAATTATAAATATTGTCATATGATAAATCCAGTATTTGAAATTGTTGGGTTATCAGCTGCATTTCTAACAACTTCAGCGTTTATACCACAGGTATATAAGATATATAAAGAAAAAAATGCCGATGGTATTTCTTTAACGATGTATATTATATTATTTACAGGAGTTATTCTTTGGTTTATTTATGGAATTTTAATAGGTAGCCTGTCTATAATTATTGCTAACGGAGTAACAGCGTTATTACAACTAAGTATAATTATATTTAAGTTAAAAAATTGATAATTTTTTTTACATGATCAAAGTTTATATAAATTTGTAATAAAATAATATATATGTTCTATTTTGATTCCCTTTATTTTCTGATAGTTGCTCCTATTTTTGTACTAAGTTTTTATGTTCAAAATCAACTTAAGTCAAAATTTAAAAAATTCTCTAAGCAACCTTTATCTGCAAACCTTACTGGTAAAGAAGTAGCTGAAAAGATGTTAAATGACCATGGAATATATGATGTTAAAATTATTTCTGTTAAAGGTCAACTTTCAGATCATTATAATCCCCAAAAAAAGACAGTTAACCTTAGTGAAAGTGTTTATAGTAAGAGTAATACTGCGGCAATTGCAGTTGCTGCTCACGAATGTGGTCATGCCGTTCAGCATGCTAAAGGATATGAATGGTTAAAGATGAGGTCGATTCTAGTCCCAATGGTTGGAATAAGCTCAAATCTAGGTATTTGGATTATTCTTGGTGGAGCTTTTTTAATGCAAAGTTCACCAGTACTGGGAGAGACTCTTTTTTCTATTGGAATCCTGGGATTTGCAACAGGAACATTATTTAGTTTAGTGACCCTACCTGTTGAATTTGATGCAAGTAAAAGAGCTATCTACTGGCTTGAAAGAAAAAGAATTGTAAATCAAAGAGAACTTGTTCAATCTAAAGAAGCATTAAATTGGGCAGCAGGAACATATGTTGTAGCAGCTTTAGCTTCGATTGCTAATCTTGTTTACCTATGGTTTAGATTTGGAAGAAGAAATTAACCTTTAATATATTTATCGATTGCCATAGCCATTGATGGCGAAATCTCTGTAGGTGCTTTGATATCAATTCTTAAGCCCTTAGACTTTGCTGCTTCTTCAGTAGTATTACCATACACAGCAATTAGAGTTTTGTTTTGCTTAAAATCAGGAAAATTTTTAAATAAAGATTCAATTCCTAATGGGCTAAAAAATACAAGAATATCATAATAAACATCTCTTAAATCAGATAAGTCACTCACTACTGTTTTATATAATTGTGCACGATCCCATGAAATTTCAAAAGAATCTAATGTTTTAATTATTTCTGGGTTTAAGCTGCCTGAGGTAGGTGCTAGAAATTTTTCTTTATTAAATTTTAAAAATGTAGCTTCAAGGTCCATGAAATTATTATTACCAACATAAATCTTACGTTTTCTGTAAACCACATATTTTTGAAGATAATAAGCTACTGCTTCTGATTGACAAAAATATTTAGTTTGGTCAGGAACTTTAAACCTCATTTCTTCGGTAATTCTAAAAAAATGATCAACAGAATTTCTGCTCGTTAAAATAACATTATGAAATTTTGAAAAGTCAACTCTTTGAGCTCTTACCTCTTTGGCAGTTAAACCTTCAACATGAATAAATTTTCTAAAATCAATTTTAACTTTATGCTTACGAATTAATGATGAATATGGAGAGTTTTCATTAGTAGGTTCAGGCTGAGATATTAAAATAGTTTTAATACTCATATGATAAGCTTAGGTTGGAAACAAATCTTGATATAACCATATCCAAGGGGCTAGTTTGAACGCACAAAGATACAA
>ERZ802827.195-NODE-195-length-33006-cov-16.4288_pt1 | contig 33006 bp, 32 predicted proteins | sample MGYA00345652_ERZ802827 | MGnify/ENA primary metagenome ERZ802827 (study PRJEB30503, sample SAMEA104212372) | marine metagenome | biome: Westerlies Biome; feature: [SRF] surface water layer (ENVO:00010504) within the epipelagic zone...; material: water... | reverse complement strand
TACGTATAATGATCTTAACGGAGCATCATAGTACTCACTCGGCGCAGCATTGTTAACGGAAATTTAACATCCCCGGGAATAGGGTAATGAGGATACGGGGTGGAGGAGCAAATTGACGACCCAACAATATTTCAGCCGCTTTAAAAACACATCAATATGGGCAAAAGAGAATCCCATGTTGGCAATTGCGCTCTTCATTGGACCCTTTCTTTGCCTAGTAGGCTTGGTTTCCTTCGCATTCGGCTTCATCCGCACATGGTCCGAATATGGAACACTTTTGCAAAGTACAGGCTGGATCATAGGACCAATCGGCGCAGCCGTTGCACTGCACTACTCAGGCCAGCGTACGGCGCAGATGATCAAGCAAGTGGACACACAAATGGCGTCGAATGCCCAAAAACTCTTTATGGACGCTTTGGGCTTTATACATAGTGAGAAACATCACGAGCAAATGGCGGCCATAACCTCCATGAGGAGCCGCGTATTCGCACTTGAAGACACCTTCTATGAGGCCACCTGTATGGCGTTGGAGGATTTCATAAAAAATCGTGGCCCTAGACCAATCTATCAAAGGAAGGAACAAAAAACAGAATCCAAAACTCTCTACATTGACGACAGTGGCGTTCAAGAACCGTTGCGTATCGCAGTGGTTCAGGAAGCGTTCAGAACGCTACTCTTCTTAAGAGATGAAAGACGGAAAGCAGGGCTCGGAGGCAGCGACAAACACATTTGGTTTATCAAACTCAACATTGTTGGAATGACACTGGAAGATGATGGAGAGATGCACAAATTCACATTCACAAGTTGCAATCTGTCTGGAGTGCCAATCAACAACAAGCAAATGCGACACGTCACATTTCACGGTTGCTCGCTTGATCCCGCAAATTTCAAAGGCTCAAAATTAATAGACTGTGTATTCACCGGGAAAAAACCCAACTTTGAATTGAGCAAGGATCAAATAGGCGAAAATGTCTATTGGTTTGACCGCATACTCCCTCCAACGACTTAAGACCCTCCCCCGTGATGTGATGCGCGGTTAACGCATTGGTCCCGGTCCCGGCATAATGTCGGGGCATGGCAACCGCGCTTCACATATCCTTGACCGCGCCTTTGGCGACAACGCTGGCAACAATCCGACCCGTAACCTTCGGCGTTATAACTGTAAACTCTGGGTTTACATATGTAACCTATAGGTTTACAGTCTGCCTATGATTGTCACGGTCCGCCACAAGGGCCTGAAGGTCTATTTGACGACCGGACATGCGGCCGGTCTGAACCCGGCATGGATGGGGCGTTTGAACATCATCCTGTCAAAGCTGAACGCGGCGGCAACACCGCAGGATATGGCCGAACCGCGACACCGGTTGCACCGGCTGACTGGCATCACGCCAACGCGGTATTCAATTTGGCTGACGGCAAACTGGCGTATCACCTTTGAAATGACGGATGGCGATATCTTCAATCTGGACATAGAGGATTACCACTGAGATGAGTACCAAGGATGATGAGACACTTCACAGCCCCTTTGCCCACATGCCGGCGGTGCATCCGGGGCATGTGCTGCGTGAGGAAACGCTGCCGCAACTGAAGATGAGCGTCACGGCCGTCGCACAGGCGCTGGGTGTCTCGCGTCAGACGCTGCACAGCATTATGGCTGAACGAAAGGCGGTCACCGTGGAAATGGCGCTGCGGCTTGGCCGGTTTCTTGGCACCTCGCCCGATCTGTGGATAAATCTGCAGGTCAATTACGACAAACAGCGACTCATCCACAAGATCGATCTGACCGCCATTCCGGTATGCGATCAACTGGCCTGACATGACGCCTGTTATGTCACCCCGTTGTGTCACCTGACCACCTCATCCCACGCATATTCCAGCCGTGGGCTTAACCGGAAATTAACTGGTCATGCCGCATGATGGGGGGATGATGATTCGCACCCCAGATCCGATCCCCTGCCCTGTCTGTCACGCGCCTGTTACCCGCCAGCCTGTGACGTGCCAGCCTGTAACGTGCCAGCCTGTAACGTCCGGGCCGCCTGGTCTGGGCGGACTCATATCACTACCGCACCCGTCGCCATTACCAATATTGCTGCTGGCCATGCTGCTGCTGACCAGCCTTGCCGGATGCGCGATGAATGACGGTGACAAGATGGCGCTGACCAGTAACGAGCAGTCGGCCGCCCCTGACGTCGCAATGATTGAGAGTGATGACAACACCATCACCTTCGAATTCGGTGTCGGCATGACCGGCCCCACAAGGGTGGTTGCTGTCACCCGCAGCAACAGCATTCCGGCCAGCAGCGATGATGATGTCTATCTTGAATATCTGGCACGGCAGAAAATTGCCGAATGGCGGCAGACGGCACAGAGTGTCCGGCCGTCTTCACCGCAGCTTGAAGCGCGGTTGCGCGCGGCCAGACGTGTCTCGCAATCCGGTGCCGATACGGGCGTGAATGGCACTGGCGAGACCGCTACGGACTGGACAGAAAATACACGCATCACACCGCAGGAACCGGCTTCGCGCGCGGACCTGATCGTGCGCCGCCTGTCCCCCGACGGGCAGACCGCACCAACCGTGCTGAAAGTCATTCAGGAATAGCGGGCGGATATGTCCGATTTATTCAGCTGAGTGGCTCAGCCGCCAAACGGATCAGTCACCAGAATGGTATCATCACGTTCCGGACTGGTACTGAGCAGCGTTACCGGCGTCTTTGTCAGTTCTTCAACACGGCGAATATATTTGATCGCATTTGCCGGCAGCTCGGCCCAGCTGCGCGCGCCATAGGTGCTTTCCGACCAGCCGGGCATGCTTTCATAAATCGGGGTGCACGCCGCCTGCGCCGCTGCATCTGACGGAAAATGATCAAGGCGTGTGCCGTCAACATCATAACCGATGCAGATATTCAGCGTTTCAAACCCGTCCAGCACATCCAGCTTGGTCAGCGCCATGCCGGTGATGCCGGCCACCGCATTCGCCTGGCGCACCATCACCGCATCAAACCAGCCACAGCGCCGCTTGCGCCCTGTCACCGTGCCGAACTCGCGGCCGCGCTCACCCATACGCTCACCATCCGCGCCAAAATCCTCGGTCGGGAACGGGCCGCTGCCAACGCGCGTTGTATAGGCCTTGGTAATACCCAGAACGAACCCGATATTGGTCGGGCCGGTGCCGGCACCCGTCGCCGCCTGACCCGCCACCGTGTTCGATGATGTAACAAACGGATAGGTGCCGTGGTCGATGTCCAGCATCACCCCCTGCGCGCCTTCGAACAGCACGCGTTTGCTGTCGGCATGCGCCGCTTCCAGAACACGCCAGCTTTGTCCGGCAAAGGGCAGCACGGTATCACGCACCGCCATCAGCCCGCGTTTCAGCTCAGCCGGGTCGGCTTCGGGCTCTCCAGCCGCCTTCAGCCAGATATTGTGATGCGCGGCCAGTGCCGCCAGCTTTGCATCCAGCGTGTCTTCGCTTGCCAGATCACCAAGCCGCACGGCGCGTCGTGCCACCTTGTCCTCATAGGCCGGGCCAATGCCGCGGCCGGTCGTGCCGATCTTGCCAGCCCCGCGCAATGCTTCACGCGCGGCATCCACCGCCTGATGGACAGGCAGGATCAGCGCGGCGGTGTCGGATACCACCAATGTATCGGGCGTGATCTCGGCCCCCTGTTCGCGCAGAAGGGCAATTTCAGACACCAGATGGTTCGGATCGATCACCACACCATTGCCGATGACCGACAGCTTGCCCGGGCGCACAATGCCCGATGGAAGCAGCGACAGCTTGTATTCCACCCCGCCAATGACCAGCGTGTGCCCGGCATTGTGTCCACCCTGAAAGCGCACCACCACATCGGCGCGGCTGGACAGCCAGTCGACGATCTTTCCCTTGCCCTCATCGCCCCACTGGGCACCGATCACGGCTACATTCGTCATGTTTTCATCCTGTGCAGCGCGCCGTGACAAGGCGGGACCGGCCCGCATGGCGCGGCACCTGTGATAGCCCAATCAACCGCCTGCCGCAAGACAGCTGGCCCCTGGCCGTGCCGGTTGTTGCGGGCTGGCTATCCCTGGCTGAAATGCAGCTGGTCAACCCGTACCACCTGTTTCAGTGACCGCAGCTCGGTCATCACCTCGGGTGTCAGTGCGCCATCCACTTCCACAAGGGCAATCGCCTCACCACCGGCATCGCGCCGTCCCAGATGGAAGGTGGCGATATTGATACCGTGCCGCCCGCACAGGCTGCCCAGATCACCGATAAAGCCCGGCTTGTCATAATTGCGCAGATATAACAGCGTGTCAGGAAAATCGGATTCAACGGGGATGTCCTGTACCTCGACGATCCGCGCCTTGTCACCACCGACCAGCGTGCCGGCAATGGTGCGCGCGCCCGATCCGTGCGTGACCGTCACCCGCAACAGCGTTTCATAATCGCAGCGCCGTTCATGCCGCACCGTCGACACCGCGATGCCGTTGGTGGCCGCAACCGAGGTGGCATTGACCATATTCACCGAATCCATCGCCGGGCCCAGCAGGCCAGCCACGGTGGATGCCACCACAGGCCCCGGGTTAAGACCCGCCGCCCGGCCATCAAACTCAATGCTGACACTCGACAGCCCGCCGCTGTCCACCTGTCCCAGAAACGCTCCAAGCTTGCTGCCAAGTGCCATATAGGGGCGCAGCACTGGCGCTTCCTCGGCGCTCACGGACGCCATGTTCAGCGCGTTGGTCACCGCACCGCTGATCAGATAATCAGACATCTGTTCAGCCACCTGCAGCGCCACCTTTTCCTGTGCCTCCAGCGTACTGGCGCCCAGATGCGGTGTTGCCACCACATTATCCATACCGAACAGCACATTGTCGCTTGCCGGTTCATTCTCGAACACATCCAGCGCCGCCCCGGCCACATGTCCGTTAGCAAGCGCCGCGGCAAGAGCCAGCTCGTCAATCAGCCCGCCACGCGCGCAATTGACAATCCGGACACCTTTTTTGGTGCGGTTCAGCGCGTCGGCAGACAGGATATTGCGCGTCTGCTCGGTCAACGGCGTATGCAGGCTGATGAAATCGGCACTGGCCAGCAGTTCATCCAGTTCAACCTTTTCGATACCGGTATCGCGGGCATGGTCGGCCGACATGAACGGGTCAAACCCGATCACCTTCATCCGCAGCCCCTGCGCACGGTCAGCAACGATGCTGCCGATATTGCCGCAACCGATCAGCCCCAGTGTCTTGCCGGTAATCTCGGTACCCAGAAAGCGTGACTTCTCCCACTTGCCGGCCTGCGTTGACTCGTTGGCTGCAGGGATCTGGCGCGCCAGTGACAGCATCATCGTGATCGCGTGTTCAGCTGTCGTGACAGCGTTGCCATGCGGCGTGTTCATCACCACCACACCGCGGGTTGTGGCGGCCGGGATATCGACATTATCAACACCGATACCGGCCCGGCCGACCACTTTCAGCCGCGTTGCATGGGCCAGCAGATCGGCAGTCACCTTGGTTGCGGACCGGATCGCCAGACCGTCATAATCACCAATGACCTCGGCCAGCTGTTCGGCTGTCAGGCCGGGGGTCACATCCACCTCGATACCGCGCGCCTCAAAAATGGCGGCGGCATCTGGGCTCAATTTGTCACTGATCAATACTCTGGGCACCGAAAGGCTCCTTCATGGGGTCACTATGTGAATTTGGGGGTCGCCACAGTGGCGGGATATTGGCGGGCATACAGATGCCGGTTAACGGGTAGCGGGAAGAGCGGGCCAGGAGGCCTCTGTCTCGGCCTGATAGGCAGCACGCGCCGTCTCATACGCCCAGTCCAGCCATGGCAGCAGGGCAGCCGTATCCGCCGGATCAACCGTCGGCCCACCCCAGATGCGCAGCCCCGTCGGGGCGTCGCGGTAAGCCCCGATATCAACAGCCACATCTTCAGCCTCAAGGCGCGCCTGAAGTGCCTTGACGATGGCCTTCTGCGCCTTGTCGTCCTGTGCGGCAAACCACGCATCGGTGATCACCAGGCAGATGGCGGTTGTCGACATGGTGCGCATATCTTCGGCCAGAAAGGCAAAATACGGGGTTTCGGCAATCCATGTGCTGACATGGCTGAACCCGGTTTCAACCCGACCGACAAGCGCGTCGATCCCGCCAATGGATTCGGCCCAGACAAGCGCATCGATCGCATCCTCAATCACCAGCATCGACGGCGTATTGATCGTCGCACCTTCAAAGATACCGGCATCCAGCTTGCCGCCCTTGGAAAGGCGCAGGATTTTCGGTACGGGCCATGATGGCGCGTGGGTGTTGGCGCGTTCGACAGCGCGCGGCGACAGAATGATCACGCCATGACCACCCTCACCACCAAGCGACTTCTGGAAGCTGAAAGTGGTGACATCCAGCTTGTCCCACGGCAGATGCATCGCAAAACAGGCCGAAGTGGCGTCACAGATCGTCAGGCCCGCCCGGTCATCGGCAATCCAGTTGCCATCCGGCACGCGCACACCCGAAGCGGTGCCATTCCATGTGAAGACCACATCATGATCAAAATTCACCTGCGACAGGTCGGGCAAAGCGCCATATCCGGCTTCGTGGCGCACCATCGGTTCAATCTTCAGCTGATTGGCGGCATCGGTGATCCAGCCTTTGCCAAAGGCTTCCCAGCCCAGAATATCGAGGCCGCGCGGCCCCAGCAGCGACCACATCGCCATCTCGACCGCACCGGTATCCGATGCCGGCACGATGCCGACAATATAATCATCAGGCAGTGCCAGCACCCGGTGAATGCGGGCGATACAATCTTGAATTCGTGATTTCGGGTGGGGGGCGCGGTGTGACCTGCCAAGCGAGGCAGTGTCGAGAGCATCCGGGGTCCATCCTGGCCGTTTGCGGGTCGGTCCGGTAGAAAACAGCGGCGATGCCGGCTTGGTTACCGGCGTGGCAAAAGCAAACCCGTGCGTCGGGTTACCGCGTGTCGCGTTCATAGCGCCCTCATCAGTCATGTGGCCACCCGTTGGGGGGTGACGGCCCACGCATAAAATGCCGACAGGGTGCCGCGCCGTCAACCCGCCAAGTGGATTGGACGCAGAAAATATTTACCGATTGGTAAATATCTGTAATCAGGCTATTTTTTTGGACTCATCCTGAAGAAGCAAAATTATTTCATCCATTTTGCTCTGTAACAGCTCTTCGGTATCCGCTTCAACCATGACCCGCACCAGCGGTTCGGTACCTGACGGGCGCACCAAAATACGGCCCGCATTACCCATGTCGGTCTCGATCCTGGCCAGCGCGTCGCGGATCATCTGCCGTTCCAGAATCGCCCCGTCCATGTCGCGCAGATTCTCCAGCCGCTGACATTTTGGCGCGAACATATGAAATGTTTCACTGGCGGGTTTTGTTGCGCGCGACAGGATATGCAGCATCTGCAGGGCCGCAATCAGACCATCGCCGCTGGGGCATAATGATGTCATCAGGATATGACCCGAAGATTCGCCGCCAAGATTCATCCCGCCAGCCCGCATCATCTCCAGCACATAGCGGTCACCGACACGCGCACGGTGCAGCTTCAGCCCCTTGTCAGCAAGGCAGGTCTCAATACCGCCATTTGTCATTACCGTGCCGACAACACCGCCGCCACGCAGACTGCCTTCATCATGCATCGTGCCGGCAAGACAAGCCAATAATTGATCACCATTGATGATCCGGCCAGTCTCGTCAGCCACAATCAGCCGGTCTGCATCGCCATCCAGCGCGATGCCAACATCCGCCCCATGCGCCACGACCGCCGCCGCCATCACATCAGGATGGACTGCACCGCAGCCCTCATTGATGTTGAAGCCGTCAGGATCAGTCGCCAGCGATATGACCTCGGCGCCAAGATCGTTCAACGTGTCCGGAGCGGTGCGATAAGCAGCACCGTTGGCACAGTCGACCACCACCTTCATACCGTCAAGGCGCACCTGCGCGTCCAGTGTCGATTTAGCGAATTCCACATATCGCCCAACCGAATCCAGCATCCGGCTGGCGCGCCCCAGCTCGGTCGGTTCGGACAGGGCGATGGATCCCGCGGCGAGCGTCGAAATACCGCTCTCGATCTCATCCGCCAGTTTTGACCCATCCGGGCCAAACAGCTTTATGCCATTATCATAGAACGGGTTGTGACTTGCCGAGATCATCACCCCAAGATCGGCGCGCAGAGATTGCGTCAGATAGGACACACCGGCAGTTGGCATCGGGCCAAGCAGACGGCAGTCCATACCGATTGAAGTAAAGCCGGCAACCAGCGCCGCCTCGACCATATAGCCCGACACACGCGTGTCCTTGCCGATCACCACAAGGGGCCGGCCCGTCCGTTCCTTGTTACTGTTGATGAACCAGCGTCCGGATGCCAGTGCCAGCCGAACAATGGCCTCAGCCGTCATCGGGCCGGTATTGATGCGTGCCCGTACCCCGTCGGTTCCAAACAGCCCCGCCATGTCTATTGCCCTTTATCAGGTGATCATCCACTGGCAAACAGCGACGCGCGCCAGACAGGTCTATAAATACGGCCGCCGCCAGATCGGCACAAGCGGCGAAACAGGCTTATCCCGTATTTTAATCCTTCAGACCAGTATGCGCCGGGTCATACCGGCGCTTGGGGATGGCTAATGCGCGTCGGCAAGCGCCATCTCAACCGCCACAGCCTGCGCCGTTTCGGCCACATCATGCACGCGCAGCATCTGCGCGCCCTGACGCAATGCCGCCATGCCCAGTGCCAGCGATCCCGGCAGGCGATGATCGGCATCCTCACCGGCAGACATCTTGGCGATGCTGGATTTGCGGCTGGCCCCGATCAGGATCGGCACACCCAGCACATGCAGCATCGAGACCCAGTTGATCAGCTGCAGATTATGCATAACTGACTTGCCAAACCCATAGCCCGGATCAACGGCCAGCATGGCCCGCGGAATGCCAGCTTCTTCGGCAGCAGCGATCCGGTCTTCAAGAAAGGTCAGAATTTCCACCGGTGCAAATCTGTATTGCGGATCATCCTGCATGGTATCGGGTGTCCCCTGCATATGCATGATGATCACCGGCACCTGCGCAGCGGCAGCGGCTTGCAGCGCACCATCTCCGCGCAATCCGCCAACATCATTGATCACAGCTGCACCGCCAGCAACCGCACGCGTCATTACATCTGCATGGCGCGTATCAATCGACAGCACCGCATCACCGCCGCGAAGCCCGGCCAACACCGGCAGCACACGCGCCAGTTCCTGATTTCGGGTCACCGGTTCAGCCCCCGGACGGGTGGATTCCCCACCGATATCAATGATCGCTGCGCCAGCTTCAAACATCGTGCGGCCGGCCGCAATGGCGCGCGCCGGGGCGTTATGCCGCCCGCCATCGGAAAAACTGTCAGGTGTCACATTCAGGATGCCCATCAGCTGGGGCCGGTCCATTGACAGCCCGCAGAAATCGCCGCGCGGAGCCAGCAACCGGTCCAGCATGCCGGACGCTGCGTTCGGATCATCCGAGGCTGCCATAAGCGCATCCGGCACCATGCGGCAGATAGTATAGCTGCCCGTATCCTGACGCTGCACGACATCCAGTTCGGAAAACCGGGCCCAGCCACCGGCCAGCCGGTGTATACCTGATGGCACAATCACCGGCCGCAGCCATGTCGGAACGGCAAAAGGCGGCACACGCGGCGCCGCCTCCTGTTCTGGTCTTCTGTCAGTCATACTGGTCAGGCAGGCTCGCTGCCCGGATTTTTCGGCCGGTTGGAACCCGGGATCGAGGCGCGCTTGCGCTTGGTCCGCGGGGTATCCACCTCATCCGCCGGGTCAGGCCGCGACAGGGTTCCGCCTTCAACGATGATTTGAATTTCATCACCATTCAGCGTCTCATACTCCAGCAGGCCCTGGGCAAGACGCTCCAGCTCATTACTGTTTTTCTTCAGAATGTCTGTCGCGTGCTTATAGGCCTCATCGACAATCCGGCGAATTTCGCTGTCGATGATCGATGCTGTGGCATCGGCGACATTTTTCTGTTGCGATACCGACCGGCCAAGGAACACTTCCTGCTCGTCAGCGTTATAGGCAAGGAAGCCCAGCTTTTCCGACATGCCCCATTCCGTCACCATCCGGCGCGCCATATCGGTCGCCATGCGGATATCGGATGACGCACCGGTAGTAACCCGCTCCTCACCAAAGATCAGCTCTTCGGCAATACGGCCACCACAGGCCACCCGCAGATCGGCATAGATCTGTTCACGGGCCAGCGAAATGCGGTCGCCTTCAGGCAGCCGCATCACCATGCCAAGGGCACGGCCACGCGGAATGATGGTCGCCTTATGAATCGGGTCAGATGCCGGGCAATGAAGGGCCACAACCGCGTGCCCTGCCTCGTGATAGGCTGTCAGGCGCTTTTCATCATCAGTCATCACCATGGACCGGCGTTCCGATCCCAGCATGACCTTGTCCTTGGCCTCTTCAAATTCTGCCATCGACACTGTGCGGCGGCCTTTACGGGCAGCCAGCAATGCGGCCTCATTGACCAGATTGGCAAGATCGGCACCGGAAAATCCGGGGGTGCCACGGGCAATCACACGTGGCTCCACACCTTCGGCCAGCGGTGTCTTGCGCATATGGACCTTCAGGATTTTTTCCCGACCAACCACATCCGGGTTCGGCACCACAACCTGGCGGTCAAAACGACCGGGGCGCAGCAATGCCGGATCAAGCACGTCAGGACGGTTGGTAGCGGCGATCAGGATCACCCCTTCATTCGCTTCAAAGCCGTCCATCTCGACCAGCATCTGGTTCAGTGTCTGCTCGCGTTCATCATTGCCGCCGCCAAGACCGGCACCACGATGGCGGCCAACAGCGTCAATCTCGTCGATGAAGATGATGCAGGGGGCGTTTTTCTTGCCCTGTTCGAACATGTCACGGACACGGCTGGCACCGACACCGACAAACATCTCGACAAAATCGGAACCTGAAATGGTGAAAAACGGTACATTGGCTTCGCCGGCGATGGCCTTGGCCAGCAGCGTCTTACCAGTACCGGGCGGTCCGACAAGCAGAACACCCTTTGGAATCTTGCCACCAAGGCGCTGGAACTTGCCGGGGTCTTTCAGGAATTCGACAACCTCTTCAAGTTCGGTCTTCGCCTCGTCGATACCGGCGACATCTTCAAAGGTGACACGCCCCTGATGTTCGGTCAGCAGCTTGGCGCGCGACTTGCCAAATCCCATGGCCCCGCGCGACCCGCCCTGCATCTGGCGCATGAAAAAGACCCAGATGCCAATGAACAGCAACATCGGGAACCATGACAGCAGGATCGACAGGAATGACGGCATGCCGCTGTCTTCCGGGCTGGCGATGATGCGCACGTCATTGGCATCAAGAACAGCAACCACATCCGTGCCTTCCGGCATGACCGACGTGATGATGCGCCCGTTCTTCGCGGTGCCCTTAAGATTGCGACCTTCGATAACCACCTCGACGACTTGCTGGCCTTCGACCTCGGCAATGAAGTCGGAATAGGCCAGCTGGCTTCCAGGTGTGGAGGTGGATGATCCCTGGAACAGGTTGAACAGCGCCAGCAGCGCCGCCCCGAAAACCAGCCAGATGATGATGTTGCGTCCCAGGTTGTTCACTGTTTTATCAATCCTTCAGACAAAGGGTCCCATTGAACGGCCAAATGCCGATATCGGGACTGTATTATGTGCCGGGTTAATATCGGGACCGGCGCCTTGATTACGCGTGACGCCTGCTTCTGGCACCGCACAGCTGCTTTTCGACCCTGCCAGACCACGTGTGACCGCGCCTTCGGCAAATGGCACAAAAACTGCCTGCGCCACGAGGCCGGTGTCAGGTCTGACAGACGTCTTGGTTAAGTGGGGGTAGACCGGTGTGCCGTCAAGGCTTTCAACCACCGGCAAAGGTGCGCGAACCGCCGCAGACAGGCCCTTCCAGCTTGACAGGCCCCGCCATCCGGCATCTCCCTGCCCTGACAGCACACAACATGGTCTCACCATGCCGTCAATCTGGCTGGTGACAAGCCACCGTCCGGCAAACAGGATCGTTTCACCCGCCCTGACGCTGACAGATGGCGGATTACGGCCAACTTCCGCGATAATCTGCCAACCCTGCCCAGCCATGTGCCTGAACCGACACGCCCCCAAAGTCGAGGCACTGCCCGCCTGAAGACGCGTCCACAGCCGGTCCAGCGCCACATGCGTTGGCGGGTGCGGGTTGCCACCAACGATCTGCGTGACACGCGACAAAACGCGCCGAAAAACACCCTGCGGCAGGTCAAGCACTGATCTGTCCAGCATCGCACTGCCATCGCTTGCCAGCTTTACCGCATGCTGGCTGGCAGCCACAGCCACCATCAGATGATCATCGATATATGATGCGGCGGCCGCAAGGCGGCGCAGCTGGTCATCCATCCCTGTCAGAGACGCCAGCGCTGCCCTGACGCGTACCCGCTCAAAACGCCTGTCATGGTTGCTGGGATCGGTCTCCCAGCCCACCCCGGCTTGTTGGCACACGGCGTCAAGCTGATGCCGGAAAAACCCCAGCAGCGGGCGCAATACCGGCACGCCGCCGCGCCAGTCCACAGCCCGCATCCCGCCAAGTCCGGCCAGTCCCGACCCGCGCTGCAAACGCATCCATACTGTTTCCGCCTGATCCCCGGCATGTTGACCCAGCAGCAGGGCCGCGCCGCTGCGCCGCGCAATATCGGTGGCAATCGCATATCGCTGCGCCCGCGCCCATGCCTGTACACCGGTTGCCGGGGCCGCTGCCGCCACCTTATGGACGGTGACGGCAATGCCGGCTTCCTGCATCCGGCGGCCAACGCGGGCAGCTTCCTGCGCCGCCTCGGGGCGAATACCATGGTCGATGATGATGGCGCTGTGCGCGCGCGCATTGCGCCGCGCATGATCTTCTGCCAACAGTGCCAGTGCCGTGCTGTCAGCCCCGCCAGACAAACAGGTGATCCATGGGCGCGCGCTAACTTTCGGATTGGCACCGTTCAGGGCGACGCCCATATCCCGGATGCCCATATCCCGGATGCCCGTCTCCCAGAGGTATGCCTGCGTGTTGATGGCAGTATCGAAACGCTGCCGGGCGGCGGTGGTCAGGTTCAGTTCATGTGCCGTTTCAGCTGCCACAATTTGCCGCTTTACTGAGCGCAGCCAGCTTGGCGGTAAACTGGTCGGTGGGTGCTGCCACCAGATTTGGTAATTCCCTGTAGATCGTGCATGCCTGCTCTGCCGGCGCAAATTTGGACACGGATTCAGCGATCAACAGCGTTGTATCGCCAATCCGCGCATCATCGGGATAGATACGACTGAATTCGGAAAAGGTAATCGCCGCGCGTTCATATTGCTGACGCAGATACTGAATACGACCAAGCCAGAACAGCGCATCTGCCTCGCGTTCATTTCCCGGGTGGAGTGTCCGAAACTCGGCAAAGGCCGCCTCTGCCGTTTCCAGATCATTCTGCATCGCCCGGCCAAGGGCGAAGTTGTACTGCTCTTCTGCGCTGCCAACCGGCAACACTTCCGGACCAGCAGGTACCGTGACCGGCGCATCACTGTCTGTATCCTTGGCGTTTGCATTGGCCGGGCTGGCCACGTCACTGGCATCAACCGCACCATCCGAGGCATTTCCATCAGCGTCATCAGCATCGGTCTGCGGAGCATCGCCAGCAGCTGCAAGTTGTTCTTCCAGCTTAGATTCGCTCATCTGCCATGTGACCTCGCCAGTTTCGGCATCACGCGACATCGACACATCCGCACCCTCACCAGCTGCAATCGTATCATCCTGAACGGCCGCACTCGCAAGGTCTTCACCGCCAAAATTCATCAGCGTCTGCAGGCGCTTTTCCATACGCAGAAGACGAAATTCCATATCCGAAGTCACTTCGAGGGTTCGTTCCATCCGGCGACTGGCCATTGCCACCGCATCGGCAAGCCGTTCAACCTGGTCGCGCAGATCGCGGATTTCCGCCGAGGTCGTGGTCTCGTCGCTGGAGGCGTTGTTCGACAGCTGCGTAATCTGCATTTTCAGCGCCCGCAGGTCAGTCTCGACAAGGCCGCGCAGCCCCTGCAAATCCTCTTCAAGAAGGCGCGTCCGCTCGTTCTGGCGCGTCAGCAACACCGACACGCTGGACCCGGCGTCGCCGACCACTGATCCGCCCGATGCGCCACTATCCTGCCCCAACGCGGGCGCAACGGGCGCAACGGTCAGAAATCCAGCCGCAAAGATGGCTAAAAACGCATGAGCGTCGGTCTTCAAGCTGTAAGGTCGCATCGACAGGCCTTTTTGTTCGACTGTTCCACAATAGCATTACCGTCGGTTTGCGGCACAAATTTGGCAAAACGGTTCGGCAAAAAAAGAGGAGCCAAACGGCTCCTCTCTGATATCTGTTCTTCTCGACCCCGGCATCACCGGGATCGCGCGGTGCGAACTAGTTGAGAACCGTTGCAGCGCGGCGGTTCTTTGCCCAGCTTTCCTCGTTCGAGCCTGCCATGGCTGGCCGCTCTTTGCCGTAGGAAATCACCTTGATGCGTGCCGGATCAACACCCTGTGCCAGCAGATAATCGCGTGCCGCAGCGGCCCGGCGCTCACCCAGGGCAAGGTTGTATTCACGCGTGCCCCGCTCGTCGCAGTGGCCTTCAATCGTCACTGTCAGCGCCGGGTTGGCATTCAGGAACGCTGCCTGACGGAACAGGGTCCCCTTTGAGTTGCCATCCAGTGCCGCGCTGTCATACGAGAAGTAGACAGTGTTGCCGATGGTGGCCAGCGTATCTGCAGCGCTCGTGATGTTTCCTGCTACACTGCCTGAGGATGAAGACCCCGAAGATGCGCTGCCGGACGATGAAGATGCGCTGCCGGACGATGAAGATGCGCTGCCGGACGATGAAGATGCTGTGCTTGAAGTCGATGAAGACCCAGACGCAGATGCTGTTGAAGAAGTTGACGACGCTGTTGTGTCTCCGGCGCTGTCGGTGGATGTCTGCGATGCGGTTTCGCAAGCGGCTACGAAAAAGGCCACGGCGAATAGTGCAATCAGGCGTTGCAACATGATTATGCTCCCTGTCTTTGTTCCGGCGCGCCGGAATGTTTTGCCAACGTTTCTCAACTACTGGCGTTACTCGACTTCTGACTTTGCCAGCTTTGTCCCTGTGTCTGGCGCCCTAACAAGGTCTAAACCATCGGCATGAGCAGATTTCAGTATCTCAGGCATCAGGCGCGGACACAGTCCGAACCGGAAAACTCGCCCACCTTTACCCAAAAAAGCTGCCAATGGAAACAAAAAAACTCCTCATTGCGGACCAATTCGTCATAAATGCTGCCGCATTTGCGCTGTATTAACCTGACAATGACAATTCCTTACAACCCATAGGCGTTATTTACCCCTCGTTTGCGGATCAACGCCGTAACGGTGACCAGGCCGGATCAGATGCCTGTGACGGCGTTATGATCTGGAGCTCATTATAGCCGGTGATATCGATCCTGTAGAGTGCCGATTCACCGCCGCCACCTTCGCTGTTGAACGGCTGCTGCTTGAAATACATCAATACACGGCCATTCGGTGCCCATGTCGGGCCTTCAACCAGAAACCCTTCGGCCAACAAGCGCTCGCCGGTACCGTCAACATTCATCACGCCGATATAGAAGGTACCGCGATGCATCTTTGTAAAGGCGACGATGTCGCCGCGCGGCGACCATACCGGCGTTGCATAACGTCCCTCACCATAGCTGATCCGCTGCACATTCTTGCCATCGCTGTTCATGGTGTAGATCTGCTGGCGACCAGCGCGGTTGGATTCAAACACGACACGCTTGCCATCCGGCGAATAGGACGGTGCTGTGTCGATGGCACGAGAATTCGTCAGCTGGCGAATTTCCTGCGTTCGCAAATCCATCTCATAGATGTCGGAGGCACCATCTTCGTCTTTGGCCCAGCTCATGATCAGACGATCACCCTGCGGCCCGAACCGCGGGGCAAAGGTCATGCCGGGAAACGAACCAAGGCGTTCACTGCGGCCGGTCCGGATGTCCTGGATATAGACATTCGGTTCGTCATTGAAGAAATTCAGATAGGCGATTTCCTGCGTTGTCGGCGAAAAGCGCGGTGTCAGCACCAGATCAAGTCCGCTGGTCAGGAATTTATGGTTGTGCCCGTCCTGATCCATGATTGCCAGACGCTTGACGCGCCGGGTCTGGCTTCCGGCCTCGGCAACATAGACGATCTGCGTATCGAAATAACCGGTATCACCGGTGAATTCCTCATAGACCAGATCAGCAATCTTGTGGGACAGCTGGCGCATCGCATTCATGTCGGCGCTACCGGCACCCGATGTCAGATCGCGCCCGGTCACCACATCCCACAAAACAAATTCAACCTGCAGCTTGCCGTTTTCATCCAGCTCGGCAGACCCGACAAGCAGACCCTTGGCGCCAAGCGGTTCCCAATTGGCGAAATTCGGCTTGATCGAGGGAGAGCCCGGCGGTGCGATAAAGGCGGCCTCGTCAATCGGTTCAAACAGGCCGGAGCTGACCAGATCATTCGCGATGATCGAGGCAATCAGCCGGCCTTCATCCGTTTCCTTGCCATCGGAGCCGGTAAAATTGGCAATTGCGATCGGTGTGGGGGCGACAACCCCTTCGGTGATCTCGATCCGCAGCTGGGCGTGAGCGGGTGCAATCAATATGCCCAGCAATGCCATCAGCATGGCCAGCGTCAACGCGCCGTCGTGCACGCCGCGCTGCCAGACATGTGAAATGGCGCCCTTCCAGTCGGCTTGGTGCTTCCAGCGGGTCATGCAGACGGCTACTCTCATTGGTATCATTCCCATTAATGGCCCGGGTCCTGTCGATTTGGGTCCTGTGGACTTGGTTCCTGTGGTTCCGGTTTTGGCCAATTATCATGGCCAATGTTGATGGCCAGTGGTGATGGCGGTCCTGTTTCGCTTCATATCCAGCCCGATGATATCAGGCCGCTGGTCACGCCCGCCACGCAGACGGGCAGATTGGTTTCGGTCAGTTCATCTGTGTCAGATATCGTGGGTCAAACGCAAAGATGAACTCCTTCATCTGGTCATATTTATTGGCCGGGATCGGCAATGGCGAGCATTCAACAACCGCCTGCTGTGCGCGGTTGGCGAAACTGCGGAACGTTTTGTCGATTCCGTAGCGCAGCATATCGTCGATCCGTGCCTCCTTCACACTTCCGTCCTTATTTACGCGAACAAATATGTCGACAATAAGAACTTTCGACTGGTCGGCCCCGACCGGCGCACTCCAGCATCGTGATACATGCTGCTGAATGCGTCCGATATCATCCAGACCGACCTTGGCGATTGGCTTTGGCGGCGGTGCTTTCACAGCATTGCCAGCAACCGCGGTCAGGGTATCGGTGACAGTGTCCGCAGATTCCTTGCGTTGTTGTGTCTTCCGCGCTGTTTCGGCATCACGCGCGGCAACCTGCGCATCAGCAAGGTTCTGTAGCACCCCGCTGGCAGCATCGGCGCGCGCCTTTTTCTCACGGACAAGCTTGTTCAGCTGGTCGCTGACCACATCCTGCGACTTGTTCGGCTTTGCCGTGGGCGGTGACGGTTTGTCGGCCGGCTTACTGTCCCTGTCAGGCTTTGGCGGCGTGGGCTTGGACACCGGCTTGACTTCACTCTTCGCGACAATTTCAGGCTTTGGCGCCGGCGGGCGTTTCGGCTTGGGCGTTGGACGCGGCACCTTCACATCCGCCACTTCGCTTGTCGGCTTATCAGGCAGAATTTCGGCTGCCGTGTCATCCGGCACGGGGGCTGGCGCGGGGGCGGGTTCAGGCTTCGGGGCTGGCGGCTTCGGCTCGGTTTTTGGCGGCGATGGTTTTGGCGGCGGTGGCGGGGGCGGCGGGGGCGGCTTCTTTGCAACCGTGGCCTCTTGTTCTTCTTTCGCCGTGCTGACCTTGTCGCCCTCGATCAAATTGGTTTCGGGTACGGTCTGCACGATTTCCATGCGCGCGATTGGCATCTCTTCCGGCAGGTCACGGCCCAGCATCGGCAACCCGAATACCACCAGCAATGCGAATGTCGCATGCAGCGTTACCGATACGATGAGCGGGCGCGAGGTCATCTGCAGGCCACCATCGCGTCAGTTAATGTCTGGCAATTGTGCGACCAGTGCCACGCGCTCAAATCCGCCAGCCTGGATCCGGCCCATCACGCCCAGCACATCACCATAGGCAACAGCCCTGTCGCCGCGCACAAAGATCCTGATCTGCGGATTGGCCTCGGAAATCGCCTGCAGGCGTGGCACCAGCGCGTCTGCGGGCACCTCGGTATCCTGCAGGTGCAATGACCCGTCAGCCTTGATCGACACCACAAGCGGGGCAGCGTCAGCATTGATCTGGCCAGCTTTGGTCTTGGGCAGATCAACTTCGACCCCGACAGTCAGCAACGGCGCTGTGACCATGAAGACAATCAGCAGCACCAGCATCACATCAACAAAGGGCGTGACGTTGATTTCACCCATCGGGCGATGCCGCTGGCTGCGGCCGGATTTCCTGACCGCCATGCCCATCAGCGGCCTCCTTCATCAAGCTGGCGGGCCAGCAGCGTGGAAAATTCCTCGGCAAAGGTTTCAAGGCGTCCACCAACACGTTCCAGATCACCGGCAAATTTGTTGTAGGCAATCACCGCTGGAATGGCAGCGGCCAGCCCCAGCGCAGTTGCAAACAGCGCCTCGGCAATGCCGGGGGCCACAACAGCAAGGCTGGTGTTCTTTGATTCCGCGATCGACTGAAAGGAGTTCATGATCCCCCAGACCGTACCAAACAGCCCCACAAAGGGCGAAACCGAGCCGATAGAGGCGAGGAAATTCATCCCGCGTTCAAGACGTTCCATTTCGCGCGTGATGGTAAAGCTCATCGAACGTTCGACGCGGCTGAGCAGTGATGCACGCAGATCGGACCTTGCAGCTGTTACAAGGCCGCTGGCCTTGGCACGCCGCCATTCCCGCATCCCGGCCGAGAACACCCGTGTCATCGCATCATTCGGATCGCCGCCGATCTCGTCATACAGCGCGTCAGCCGAACCGCCAGACCAGAACGCATCCTCAAAATCATCGGCGAAACGGCGTTCACGCCGCACCGAAGTGATCTTGTCGACAATGATGGCCCAGCACCAGATCGATGCCAGCACCAGCAACAGCATCACGCCCTTGACCAGTGGATCGGCGGCCAGAAACAGCCCCCAAATGCTCATGTCTGAATTTGAATGCGAAACAAAACTGTCCACAGAATCCATTCCGGAACCCCATACCGCCCAGTACCCGTTCAGCTGGCAAAAGAACCGGTTCCGCCAGACACATGCCGGCGGGGCCGGATGGGGTCAGTCGGTCAGGGCCTGTCGCAGCCGTTCGGCCAGGTCGCTGGGCATCCGCCGTGGCCGTTTGCCGCCATCCACATGCGGGGCGACGCACCCTATGTCGACGAGAAGTCGGGCAAGAATGTGGCCATCTTCGATTTTCGTACCTTCGCCAACATGGCGGATCGTCTGCTGCAGCTTCATTGACGCACCGCCAAGCTTCAGCAGCGCCGTCTCGACCCGCAATTCAGCCCCCAGACCGGCCGTCATCATGAAGTCAACTTCTACCCGGCGAACCACCAGCATCACCGCCTCGCTGTCCCCCTGTTGCAGTGCCGCCAGCGCATCTTCTTGACGGATCCCCAGACAGCGCAGGCAGGCAGACCGTCCGCGCTCGGCAAAAGACACATAATTGGAATGATAGATGATGCCGCCGGCATCAGTATCCTCATACTGGACGCGCAAGGGATAAATGTGAACCACCCCTTCGATCCACCCGTCCAGCGCCGATCCCGTGTCACGTGACCGATTGCGTGGCTCAGTCGTCATCCACGCCGTCCACGTCGTCCGCGTCTTCCATGCTGCCCAACAAGTCAAGCTGGCGGACGGCTGATGCTGGCGGTGACAGACCGACATGGTCCCAACCGGCTGGCGACAGGCAACGTCCGCGCGGTGTACGCATCAAAAGGCCGGTCTGCAGCAGATATGGCTCGATCACCTCTTCCAGCATGTCACGCTGTTCGGCCAGCACCGCGGCCAGTGTTTCCACCCCGACCGGTCCCCCCGCATAGTTTTCAGCCAGACAGGCCAGATAGCGCCGGTCCATCGCATCCAGCCCGTCGGTATCCACCTCAAGGCGTGACAGCGCGGCATCGGCAATCTTTGCGGTGACTTCGCCATGCCCGTCAACAGCTGCAATATCACGCACCCGCCGCAACAGCCTGCCGGCAATTCGCGGGGTGCCACGGGCGCGGCCAGCTATCTCGTCCGCCCCGTCTGCAGACAGGGCCATGCCAAGCCTGTTCGCCTGATTGGCAAGAATGGTCGACAGTTCGCCGCGGTCATAGAATTGCAGCCGCATCTGGATTCCGAACCTGTCACGCAGCGGTGTAGTCAAAAGGCCGGCACGCGTTGTGGCACCGACAAGGGTAAAGGGGGGCAGGTCGATCCGCACCGACCGCGCCGACGGTCCTTCACCAATGATCAGGTCCAGCTGAAAATCCTCCATCGCCGGATACAGCACCTCTTCAACAGCCGGGTTCAGCCGGTGAATTTCGTCGATGAACAGCACATCGCGCGGACGCAGATTGGTCAGCAAAGCGGCAAGATCACCGGCGCGGGCAATGACCGGCCCCGATGTCGCGCGAAACCCCACGCCCAGCTCGGCCGCAATAATCTGCGCAAGCGTTGTCTTGCCGAGGCCCGGCGGCCCGTGCAGCAAGCTGTGATCCATTGCATCGCCGCGGTCCCGCGCTGCCATGATGAAGGTTTCCAGATTGGCACGGCCACCACCCTGCCCGATAAAGTCGGCCAGCCGTTCGGGGCGCAAGGCAGGATCGCTGCGTTCCTGTGTCTCGCTGCTGATCAGGCGATCATCTTCGGACATGATTTCCGTACCCCTTCCTAGCGGCCAAGCTGCTGCAAGGCCGCGGCAATCAGCGCAGACAGATCATCATTATGTAGGCCGCCGCCATCTGCAGCGTCACTGCGTGCACGGCTGATGGCTGCATGCGCCTCGGCGCGTCCATATCCCAGATTTTCCAGCGCCGAAATCGCATCGGTCACAACAGTGCCAGCAGCATCGCCAGATGGTGCCGGGATCGCGCCGCCCATCGCCGCACCAGACCCTGATACCGGCAAGCTGCCAACCTTCTCGGCAAGTTCATTGACCACGCGCTGTGCCAGTTTCGGACCAACACCATCAGCCCGCGTGACCATCGCCTTGTCGCCCGCCATGATGGCCGTCGCCAGCGCATCGGGAGACAGCACTGACAGAATGGCCATCGCCGCCTTTGCACCGACGCCCTGAACCGTGACCAAAAGGCGAAACGCGTCCCGCTCGGCGCTGTCGGCAAACCCGTAAAGGGTCATGCTGTCTTCGCGCACCTGCATGTCGGTCAGAACTGTCACCATACCGGTTTTGCCAGACAACATGCCTTGCGTACGTCCCGACACGCTGAGCGCATAGCCGACACCGCCAACATCCATGATGACGCTGTTGCCATCTATCTGGACAATCTCTCCGCGCAGCTGTGCGATCATCAGCGCTTCCCTCCCGAACCATGATCAGCAGCAGCATCGCGTGCCAGTGCCGCTTCGATTGCCGCGCCAAGCCCGGTGCCGCCAGCCTGTTCGCCAGCTGTTCCGGACGCTGGCCCACCGCTGATATGCCCATCGCCATGCCCTGCGGCAATCGCAATGGCCAGCGCATCGGCAGAATCATTGTTTTCGGGCGCAATTCCCAACAGACGCGTGACCATCGCGGTGACCTGTGCCTTGTCAGCGGTGCCCGTGCTCACAACCGCCTTTTTGACCCGACGGGCGGCAATCTCGTCAACCTGCAGTCCGGCTGAACCGCACCGTTCCATCGCGACACCGCGCGCCATACCAAGTTTCAGCGCCGAGGCAGCGGACCGGCTGACAAAAATGGCCTCGATGGCGGCACGGTCAGGGGCGTGGCTGGCTATCACCGCATCCAGCCCGGCAGCGATGATCTGCAAGCGCACCGTATCAGCAGCACCAGGATCGGGCTTAATCACACCATTAGCTATATGACGCAAATGCCCGGATGCCACCTCGACAAGCCCCCATCCGGTATTTCGAATACCCGGATCAATGCCGAGAATACGCATCCGGTCAGGCCCTGTCACGCAAGCCGCGCCAGAACGTCTTCGGAGATATCGAAATTTGATGCAATGTTCTGCACATCGTCATTATCATCCAGCGTGTCCAGCAGCTTCAAAAGGGTGCTGGCCTGTGTCTCGCCCACCTCGATGGTGTTTTGCGGCTTCCAGACAAGGCCGGATTCACTCGGCGCTCCGAACTGCGCCTCCAGCGCTTCACTGACGGCATTGAAATCTTCGGTGGCACAGGTGATTTCGTGGCCATCATCATCTGATTCCACATTGTCGGCACCGGCTTCCAGCGCCGCTTCGAACATGGCATCGGCATCAGCGGTATCAGCCGCATAGATCACCTGGCCAATGCGATCGAACATAAAGCTGACCGATCCGGTTTCACCCAGTGAGCCACCAAACTTGTTGAACGCGGCCCGCACTTCCGAGGCAGTACGGTTCTTGTTGTCGGTCATCGCCTCAACGATCAGCGCGGTGCCGCCCGGCCCGTAACCCTCATAGCGGATTTCGTCATAGATTTCGCCCTCACCGCCCTCGGCCTTTTTCAGCACACGCTCGATATTGTCTTTCGGCATGTTGGCAGCGCGCGCAGCGGCCAGTGCAGTTCGCAGGCGCGGATTTGATGCGGCATCGGTGCCGCCGCGTGCAGCAACGGTCAGTTCCTTGATCAACCGTCCGAAGATCTTTGCACGCTTCTTGTCCTGCGCACCTTTGCGATGCTGAATATTCTTGAATTTACTGTGGCCTGCCATCTTCGTCTCTGTCGTCTATGGTCTGCAATCGGGTAACGCCATCTTGTCTGCGGCGCCGGCTATGCTTTTCTATAGCAAATTCGCGCGCAGTTATGCCAGTACCGCGTTGGTATGGTGTGAAGTCACGGCACAGATCGCAAGGCATGCATCGCCTGAACCCGCAGTTCAGGTGCTGGACAGACGCCCGCCCCGGCGCAGCGGCGCAACCGTGCGCGCCAGCCCGTCATCACCGCTTTCCACAAGCAACCCGCACAATGTGGCTTCACCCATTGCCACGGCAAGCCGCGGTCCATTGGCCTTGGTAAAGCGGGCGGTGGCAGCTTCCTTGTTCATGCCGATAACACTGTCATAGTCGCCGCACATACCGGTGTCCGACTGATAGGCCGTGCCACCAGCCAGTATCTGATGATCGGCAGTGGGGACATGCGTGTGCGTTCCGACCAGCATAGAGGCACGGCCATCAGCCAAATGCCCCAGTGCCATTTTCTCGGATGTTGCCTCGCCATGTGCATCGACCAGAATGAAGTCGGCATCGCGGCCCAGCTTTGCACGGACCAGCGCCCCGTCCAGCGCGGGAAACACCGGATCATTCGGTGCCATGAACAGATTGGCCATTACGTTGATCACCGTCAGGCGGGCACCGGCGGCATTGGTGACATGCACAACACCCTTGCCGGGCGTGCCCTCGGCCATGTTCAGCGGGCGCAACAGTCGTGGTTCCTGTGCGATGTAATCAACGATCTCACGCTTGTCCCAGACATGATTGCCGGTGGTCAGCACATCGATGCCAGCCGCGAACAGCGCATCGCAAATTTGCGGCGTCACGCCAAACCCGCCAGCTGCGTTCTCGCAATTGACCACCAGAAAATCCAGTTCCATCTCATCGCGCAACCCCGGCGCGGCATCGATAACCGCATTGCGAGCGCTGCGACCCACAATGTCACCAAGAAACAAAACCCGCATCATCCGGTCTCCACAAGGCGCAGTCCAGCCGGGGTGAGTGCCCCGTCCAGTTTCATGTCATGGGGGCCTGTCGGCACCCGCTCTGTCTGCTGTTCATCATAGGCAATGCCGATCACCGTTACCTGCCGGCCTTCTGCACGGATTGCAGCCAGTGTGCGGTCATAGAAGCCGCCCCCATATCCCAGCCGCCGCGCCGCATCATCAAAGGCCAGCATCGGGGCAAAAATCAAACGCGGCGATACCGGATCGCCGTCATCTGGCGGCTGGCGCGTGCCGTAGGGCCCACCCACCAGCGGGTCACCCTGTGCCCAGCGACAAAACACCAGCGGGTTGCCGGGCGGCGGGGTCAGCGGCATGGCGGTGCTGGCTCCGGCATCAACCAGCGCGCGCATCAATGGCAATGGTGACAATTCAGAACGGATCGGCAGATATCCCGCGATGATGCCGCCTTCACAAAGCTTCAGAACCGCATCGACATGCAGGGCCAGCGCCTGACCGGCATCCGGCATGGCAGCAGCCAGTTCTGCCCGCCGCTGCGATGCGGCGCTGCGCATAGCGGCCTTTTCGTCATCAAGTGTGATATCGGTCACTCTGTCTTTTATCCGATCAGCGTGTCGCGGGGCATCTGGCGTTGGCATATGGCTCCGCGCTCATCGGAAGGGGAAGACGGCGGCAACCAGGTCAACCGTCGGTAGCTTCATCCTCTGTGACCTGCTTTGCAGGTGGGCGCCGCAAATAACCGGACCACGGCCCGGGCAGAGGCAGCTCCCAAGAGAATATTTATGGCCCCAGGGATCGAAAGTCCAGGCGCGAGGCCCAGTTGCCGCTTGCCTGATACTTAGTGGGAAGACAGGTTGGATGCAAGCGCCAGAATGCGCTCGGCCGCCCGGTCCAGCGCGGCGGCAGCGGCCTCATCATTGCTGGACCCGTTGCCGTTGGCCGGATCAGCATCGCCGTCACTGGCAGATGAAGATGCAGATGAAGATACTTTGCCAGCGGCCTCTTGCGCACGGTCAGCAAAGATCAATGCGGTCATGGCCAGCAGGCGTGCTTCGCCAATCTGCCCTACCGATCCGACAAGCTGCTGTACAACACTTTCAATTTCCGCAGCCAGTTCTTCGATTCGCGGCTCTTCACCGGCGCCGCAGCCGATCTGATAGGGCGTGCCGTTCAGGCGGATGGTTACGATTGACTGGCTCATGCGCGTCCTTCCTCGCCAACGGTTACGCTGGTCAGGTCTGATTGCTGGGCATCACTGATCAGCTGCATGGCCCGGCTGACCTGCTCATCGATTCGCGCCAGTTCGGCGCGCATCATGGCCCCGTCAACAGATCCCCCGTCATAAGATCCAGAGTCTCCGGCTTCCCTATCTCCGGCACCACTATCTTCTGCTTCACTGTTACTGGCAGCAGCCAATCTGCGTTCAAGCGCTGTCTCCAAAGCCTTCATGGCTTCGGCAAACCTCGTTTCAGCTTCATCGAGGCGCGACATCCGGTCTCTCCATTGCAAGGGTTGGCTCAAGAACCTGATGAAAGACCGGACACTGTCATTCCGGCAGTCAAGGAATGGTACTCTGTGCCTGGCGACCATGCGCCGCGCATATTCCCGCGTCGCGAATCGTCCCGGGCGTAACATCTTGCGACACCGGGCATGCCGACTGACAGCTGGTCCTTCACCAAGGCTGTAAAGTCTGCCCGAACTAATACGTCAAATAAAGCCCCATTTTCATGCCCCCGTCTTTCAAGGAAATTTCGCCATTCGGGCCTGTGCGAAACAAGCCTTCCAGAGGGGTCAGACGCCACAGAAGGCGACTCGCAGATTGACGAGACGGGTCACCGCGGGGCAGATTGCGGCTGCCCGCATCTGGCCGTCTGGCCGCTCTCTACATCACGCGCGCAGGCAAGGAGACTTTCATGACAAATTCACCTGAACGGCAAGCGATGGCGAACGCTGTTCGCGCGCTGGCAATGGATGCCGTCGAAGCGGCAAAATCCGGCCATCCGGGCATGCCGATGGGGATGGCCGATGCAGCCACTGTTCTGTTTGCCGATCACCTGAATTTCGATGCGTCTGACCCGCACTGGCCCGACCGTGACCGCTTTGTGCTGTCCGCCGGGCATGGGTCGATGCTGATCTATGCGCTGCTGTATCTGACCGGATATGCCGATATGACGCGCGCGCAGATCGAAAATTTCCGCCAGCTTGGCTCGATCACCGCCGGTCACCCGGAATTTGGTCATGCCAGCGGCATTGAAACGACCACCGGCCCGCTCGGCCAGGGGCTTGCCAATGCGGTTGGCATGGCGATGGCTGAACGCCACCTCGCCGCCACATTCGGCACCGATCTTGTTGATCACTATACCTATGTGATTGCCGGTGATGGCTGCCTGATGGAAGGGATCAGCCACGAAGCTGCATCGATGGCCGGACATATGCAGCTTGATCGCCTGATCGTGCTGTTCGATGACAATGGCATCTCGATTGATGGCAGCACCGACCTTGCTGTCTCGGAAGATACCACGGGCCGTTTTGAAGCATATGGTTGGCAGGTTCTGGCGGTTGACGGACATGACATGGACGCCGTCTCCAAGGCCATCACCGCCGCAAAGCAGGAAACCGGCAAACCGACCCTGATCCGGTGCCGCACGGTGATCGGTTTTGGCGCACCGAAAAAAGCCGGCACTGCCGGTGCGCACGGCGCACCACTTGGCGGCGAGGAAATTGCGGGCGCGCGCGCCGCCCTTGGCTGGACGCACGCACCGTTTGAAATTCCTGATGATATCATGACAGGGTGGCGTGCCGTTGGCAGCCGCGGCGCTGCCATGCGCTCGGCCTGGCAAGACCGTCATGCCGCCGCTGACAGCGCTGCCTTCGATACCGCGATCAGTGGTGATTACAGCGCTGCCGTCAATGACGCGATCCTGGACTGGAAGCGTGCGCTTGCGGCCGAGCCACAAAAGATTGCAACCCGCGTTGCCAGCCAGAAGGCGATTGCCGCCATTGTGCCAGCCTGCCCGGCGCTGTTTGGCGGCTCGGCTGATCTGACCGGGTCGAACAACACCCGCGTTGATGGGCAGGACATTTTCGACCATGCCAATCCGGGCGGCAGCTATATCCATTACGGGGTGCGTGAACATGGCATGGCAGCGGCGATGAACGGCATTGCCCTGCATGGCGGGGCCATTCCTTACGGCGGCACGTTTCTGGTGTTCACCGATTATTGTCGCCCGTCGATCCGCCTGTCAGCGCTGATGCGCCAGCGCGCCATCTATGTCATGACGCATGATTCCATCGGGCTTGGCGAAGATGGCCCGACCCACCAGCCAGTTGAACATCTGGCCGCACTGCGCGTGATCCCCAATCTGCTGGTCTTCCGCCCCGGCGATGCTGTTGAAACCGCTGAAGCGTGGCAATGCGCCCTCGATTCGAGCGAAAGCCCGTCGGTCCTTGCGCTTAGCCGGCAGGGCCTTGACCAGTTCCGGCATGGTGACATGACCGAAAATCAGACAGCGCGCGGTGCGTATATTGCGCGCAATGCAGATGGTGACCGCCAGATCACGCTGATTGCCAGCGGATCAGAAGTCGGGATCGCGCTTGCCGCACAGGCCGGCCTTGCCGCTGAAGGAGTTGCTGCAGCGGTCGTGTCCGCGCCCTGCCTTGAATTGTTCTGGCAGCAGGATGCCGGCTGGCGAGAAAGCGTTATTGGTGATACACCCCGCATCGTGATCGAAGCCGCACTGCGCCAGCCATGGGATCGCCTGCTGCGTGACGGTGACGAATTTGTGGGTATGGATGATTTCGGGGCCTCGGCACCGGCACCGGCCCTGTATGAACATTTCGGAATCACAGCTGACGCTGTAATGGAAAAAGCCCGCGCCTGTCTGTCGTGACAGGCGGCAGGCCCGTGACAGACGGCAGGCCCGTGACAAGATAGCGGCTGGGCCAGACAGATTTCTGCGACCAGCAGAAGGAGACAGTTGGTGGCACTTCGCCTTGCAATCAGCGGCTTTGGCCGTATTGGCCGAATGGTTCTTCGCGCGCTCGTTGAAAGCGGGCGTGACGACGTTGAAATCGTGCTGATCAATACCCCCGGTCCGGTTGATGCCTCGGCCCATCTGTATGAATTCGATTCAGTGCATGGTCGGGCGCAGGGAGACGTCACGCATGGCGATGGCTGGATGGATGTCGGGCGCGGGCGCATCGCCATGACACATGAACGCGATCCCTCGGCAATCCCGCATGCGGCACATGGCATTGATATCGTCCTTGAATGTTCGGGGCATTTCAACACGCGTGACAAGGCTGCTGCGCATCTGGATGGCGGTGCCAGGCGGGTGCTTGTGTCTGCGCCGTGCAAATCCCCTGATGCCACCATCGTCTATGGCGTCAACCATCATGAAATAACATCTGACATGCTGGTGATCTCAAATGCATCCTGCACCACCAACGGGCTGGCACCGGTTGCCCATGTCATGGCTGAAAGCGTTGGTATCGAAGCTGGCTACATGACCACCATCCATGCCTATACAGGCGATCAGCCGACATTGGACAGCAGCCACAAGGATCTGCGCCGTGCGCGTGCCGCTGCCCTGTCGATGATCCCGACCTCTACCGGGGCTGCCCGTTCGGTTGGCGAGGTGCTGCCACAGCTGGCGGGGCGGATGAACGGGTCGGCCATCCGTGTGCCTACCGCCAATGTATCGGTGATCGATTTTGGCTTTACAGCCGAGCGCGACACCAGCACCGACGAGGTGAACAGTCTGCTGCGCAGTGCAGCCGAAGGCCCGATGAAAGGCGTACTGGGGATCAATGAGCGCCCGCTTGTATCAGTTGATTTCAATCATGATCCGCACAGCGCTATTGCCGATCTTACCCAGACGCATGTAATGAATGCGCGCCTGGTGCGGGTGCTGGCCTGGTACGATAATGAATGGGGTTTTTCGTGCCGGATGCTGGACAATGCAGCAGAAATAGGCAAAACACTCTGACACTGGGCCTGCCGGCCAGTAAATGCAGTCGATCGGGGCCTGCCATTTAAGGTCGGCACCCGTTTTTCGTGATGAGGTAAAGCGATGAAACTCAACGGCAATGCTATCAAGCCTGGCAATGTGATCGAACATAACAGCCGCCTGTGGACGGCGGTGAAAGTGGCGCATGTCAAACCCGGCAAGGGTGGTGCCTTCGCCCAGATCGAGCTTCGTGATATCCGTGACGGGACCAAGCTGAACGAACGCTTCCGCTCGTCCGAGACGGTTGAACGGGTCATTCTGGAAGAATCAGAATGCACCTTCCTTTATGATGATGGCGATCATCTGGTGTTCATGCATGGCGAAACCTTCGAGCAGATCAGCGTGGCCACTGACATGGTAGGCGACCGCGCCGCATTCCTGCAGGATGGCATGGCCGTGACTGTGGCCAGTCATGAGGGCGAACCGATTTCGATCGATCTGCCCGATACCGTGGTGATGGAAGTCAGCGAGGCTGACGCTGTTGTCAAAGGGCAGACCGCATCATCCAGCTACAAGCCTGCGGTTCTTGAAAACGGGGTGCGTGTTCTTGTGCCGCCGCATATCGAGGCAGGCACACGGATCGTTGTCCGGCCGGAAGATGCCACCTATGTCGAGCGCGCCAAGGACTGACCTGACACCGCAACGACACTGTCCCGGTTACAGCTGATGTTTCCGGCAACTCCGGTTCCGTTCCCCGCGGCACTGCAAACAGAAAAGAGACCGCCATGGCCAGCCAGTCCGCGCTGATCAACGTAATGCAAAAGGCCTCGATTGCTGCCAGCCGCGGTATGCTCCGTGACTTTGGCGAGGTGGAAAATCTGCAGGTCAGCCGCAAGGGCCCGGCAGATTTCGTCAGCCGCGCCGACATCAATGCCGAGCGCACGATCCGGCGTGAACTTTCAAAAGCCCGTCCCGACTGGGGCTTTCAGATGGAAGAAGGCGGCGTTATCGAGGCGGCCGATGCCGATGCCCCCGTCTGGGTGATTGACCCGCTGGACGGCACCACCAATTTTCTGCATGGCATCCCGCATTTCGCCATCTCGATCGCGGCAATGGAAACCGATACACAAGGCCGCCGCTCTATCATTGCCGGCACGGTTTTCGATCCGGTGAAGAACGAATTCTTCTTCGCTGAACGGGGCAAAGGTGCCTATCTGAACGGGCGCCGCCTGCGGGTATCTGGCCGGCGCATGATGGCTGATGCGCTGTTTGGCACCGGTATCCCGTTCCTGGGCCGCGGCGATGAGGATGATCATGCTGCCTTCCTGAAACAGCTTGGCAATATCATGGCGATCAGTTCGGGGGTGCGCCGCAACGGAGCTGCTGCGCTTGATCTGGCGTGGGTTGCGGCCGGACGTCTTGACGGTTTCTGGGAAAAGGGACTCAGCCTCTGGGACATTGCAGCCGGTGTGTTGCTGATCCGTGAAGCTGGCGGTTTTGTGTCTGATTTTGCCTCGCGCGACAAGGCGCTGGACAGCGGCGACGTGGTGGCTGGCAACCCGGCCATTCATGGTGATCTGATCAAGAGACTGCGCGTCTGAGCGATTGCACGCGCGGACACGCCGCCTGCTGATTGCCGCGGCCATATTCCTGCCACTCTTTACAACATACTCGGTCCTGCGCGCTGCGAGGCCGCGCCACACGCCTGACCGTGCGATTGACCAGGAGTCCCGGCAATGATGACCAACCCGCACCGCTATCTTATCAGGATGCTTATTTTCTTGTTGGTGGTTTTTACCATCGCCGGCCTTCTTTATGCGCCGTTGCTGCAGGCTTTTATGGGCAACCCGGCGTTGAACGGGGTCATTCTGGGCGCATTGGTCCTTGGCATTCTTTACAGCTTCCGGCAGATCCTGCGCCTTGACCCGGAACGCCGCTGGCTGATGAATGTGCAAAAATCGGGCAAGCTGGACAATCGTCAGGTCAAGCCGGTGCTGCTGGCCACTGTCTATGCGATGCTGGCTGACCAGCGGCAGGAATCACAGCTTTCAGCCCTGTCGCTTCGCTCGGTGCTTGATGGTGTTGCTGCCCGCCTTGATGAAGGGCGCGAAATCTCCCGCTACATGATCGGGCTGTTGGTATTTCTTGGCCTTCTTGGCACCTTCTGGGGCCTGTTGCAAACCATCGGCGCGGTCGGCGCTGTGGTCGGGTCAATCGACACTGCCAGCACCGATTTTGATGCGATGATGAAACAGCTGAAAGGCGGGCTGGACGCCCCGCTTTCCGGCATGTCGACCGCATTTTCCTCATCGCTGTTCGGGCTTGCCGGATCGCTGATACTCGGCTTTCTTGATTTGCAGCTTGGCCAGGCGATGGGACGGTTTTTCAATGAGCTGGAAGACTGGCTTTCAGCCTTTGCCCGCTTCAATGACCGCCCCGGTGCCGCCGACGCCAATACCGGTGCGCTGGCTGCCGGCATGAGCGAGGAAGCCGCACGGGCGCTGATCCATCTTGGCAATTCCATTGCCGCTGGCGAGGATAATCGCGCCAAGGTGCTGGACCAGCTGACCAATGTGAACATGACGCTTGCCGCTCTTAACGAAGCGCTTTCAGATGACCGCCGTCTGCGTGAACAGCTGGCGCAGCTGAATGCCGGCATCGCCCAGCTTTCGGCCGATCTTGCCGAGGACCGCAGCAAGTCCAGCCTTGCCGTCACCACCGAGCTGCGCACATTGGCCGGAGCCATCAACAAGATGGCGGCTGGTAATCGCGCCGCCGTCACGCCGCGCCGCCCGAAGGAGAGCTGATCAATGGCGCTGGCACGGCTTGGCGGCGCACGCCGTCCGGATTCCTATACCTGGCCCGGATTTGTTGATGCCCTCGCAACATTGCTGATGGTGATCATCTTTGTTGTGCTCGTCTTTGTGCTGATTCAGGTGAACCTCGCCTACCGTGTTTCGGGGCAGGATGCGACGCTGAACACCATGCGCGAACAGATCGCCAGCCTTGGCGAGATGCTCAATGTCGAAAGAAACCAGAATGCCGATCTGTCCGCCGAGCTTGACCGGATCACCAGCCAGTTGTTGATTGCCGAAGAAAGCCGCGATGATCTGTCGGCGCAGCTGGTCACGGTGATGGCAACCTTGCAACAGCGCGAAGATGCCCTTGCCAGCGCGGCTGATGCGCTGCAGGACCGCAATTCGGAAATCGCCCGGCTGAATGCCGAGCAGGCCGCCACCAGTTCCGATCTGGCAGCAACGCGCGAAGAACTGGAAGCACGGCTTGCTGCCCTGCTGGCCGCGCAGGCCGAACTGCAGCAGAATGCCGGCCGCATCACCGACCTTGAGGCAGAGACCGCCGCCTCTCGCGCTGAAGTCGTGCAGATGGCCAATGCGATGACAGCGTTGCGCCAACGCCTTGAAAGTTTGCAGGCGCTACTGGCCGACAAAGAGGCGCAGGCCGCCCGTGACAAGATCGCTATCGCCAGCCTTGGCAAGTCATTGAACAATGCGCTGGCCAACCGCGTTCAGGAACTGCAGCGGTTCCGGTCTGAATTCTTCGGACGCCTGAGCGAAGTGCTGGAAGGCCGCGAAGATGTGCAGATTGTGGGGGACAGATTCGTCTTCCAGTCAGAGGTGCTGTTTGCCCAAGGCCAGGCCGCCATCGGCCCCGAAGGTCAGACACAACTGGCCGAGCTGGCTGTGGTATTGAATCAGATTGCAGCCGACATCCCGGCCGACATCGACTGGGTATTGCAGGTCGAAGGCCACACAGATGACATTCCGGTCCGTGCAGGCCGCTTCACCGATAACTGGGACCTGTCTACCGAGCGCGCCCTTTCCGTGGTCCGTTTCCTCGCCGAACGGGGGCTTGATGCCAACCGTCTGGCTGCCGCCGGATATGGTGAATTCCAGCCGCTTGATCCATCAGGCAATGAGACAGCGCGGCGACGAAATCGGCGCATCGAAATTAAGCTTACCCAGCGCATATCTGGCAGCGAATAGCATTTCTCTCGGTTTTGTGTTTCTGCGTTCAGACTTTGGCAATATTCGCTCTGCTTGTCTGATCTATGGTCCAAAAGGATAGTCCATCAGGACAATATACATGCTGGCAGCCAGCATCACGTCTGCGGCGCACTGGCA
>ERZ802827.193-NODE-193-length-33215-cov-8.99044_pt1 | contig 33215 bp, 47 predicted proteins | sample MGYA00345652_ERZ802827 | MGnify/ENA primary metagenome ERZ802827 (study PRJEB30503, sample SAMEA104212372) | marine metagenome | biome: Westerlies Biome; feature: [SRF] surface water layer (ENVO:00010504) within the epipelagic zone...; material: water... | reverse complement strand
GGATAGTATCGGACCTACTGAAATTACAATGGAAACATTTGTAGAAAATGGTTCAACAGTATATGGTGATCCTAATGCACCAATTACATTAGTGGAATTTGGAGATTATCAGTGTCATTATTGTAATGTATTTTTTGAGACAATTGAAGGCGATATAATTACAAACTATGTGGAAACGGGAAAGGTAAAAATAATTTTTAAAGATTACAACATAATTGGTTCTGATTCAGTAAATGCTTCACATGGTGCTCATTGTGCAAAAGATCAAGGAATGTTTTGGGAATATCATGATATTCTTTATTCAAACTGGACAGGAGAAAATAACGGATGGGCATCACCAGAGAATCTAATATTATTTGCTGAAAAAATTAATTTGGATATGGATAAGTGGGTTAAATGTATGGATGAAAAACCACATTCAAAGACAATTCTAACAAGTAATGAAGATGCCAAAAAATTACAGTTGACTGGTACTCCTGCATTTTTTGTAATTAATTCTGATGGACAAGTTTCAAAATTGTTTGGAGCACAACCATTTGAAGTCTTTGAAAGAGTATTTGATGAAAAACTTGAAAACTAGCGATCTGTGCGTAAAAATCTCAAAACAGAATAAAAAATTCATTCCTAGTTAACTAGAATTTACAACAAATACTTAATTACTCATCTAGAAGACGAAGCTTATGGCAGCCGGTATTGATGATGTTGCAATCTATATTCCAAGATTGTATCTTGATGCAGCAGATTTTGCAAATGCAAGAGGACTTGATCCTGTAAAATTACAAAAAGGGTTAGGAGTTTCTCAAATGGCAATAGTTGATGCAAATCAAGATCCTGCATGTTTGGCTGCAAATGCTTGTTTACGAATTATGGAAAAAAATAACTTATCACCAGATGACATTGGCAGACTATACATTTCTACAGAATCTGCATTTGATGAATCAAAAGCGATGAATTCTTACGTTATTGGCATGTTGGAGCAAGTTTACGGTCAAGGCTCATTTGAACACTGTGGTGGAGTTGAAACAAAATTTGCATGTGTAAGTGGATCTTATGCGTTGTATGATAATACTAATTGGATTAGAGCAGGAGAATCAGAAGGTAAAAGCGCCCTAGTTGTTGTTTCAGATATTGCAAAATATGACATGGGTTCTAGTGGAGAAATGACACAAGGTGCAGGTTCAGTTGTAATGCTACTAAATGACAAGCCAAGATTATTAGAGTTTGATCCAAAAGTAACATCGACATCAATTAAAGATGAATATGATTTCTACAGACCATTTGGAAAAGAAACTCCAATTGTACATGGACAATATTCAAATTTACTATACATGATTCAGGTTAGAAAGGCATTAGAGGCATACAAGAAAAGAGTTGTTTCAACAAATTTAATTGAGATGAAAGATGATGAAACCATTTTGGATCATATGGACTATATCAATATGCACTTACCTTACAGCAACATGGGAAAGAAGGCATTAGCATATCTTGTTAGACATGAGTGGCGTCAATTACCTAGATGGAAAAATATCTTAGAGCAAATAGGAACAGAAGAACCCATACCAAAAGATCCACGAGGAACTATTGAATCAGTATTAGGAGATGAAGAGTTTATGGCCAAAGACCATGAATTTACAAAAATGTTTACAAAAACACAAGAATATCAAGATGTCTATGAATCAAAATTATCAAGTTCACTTATTGCTTCATCTATGATTGGTAATTTGTATACAGCATCACTATATCTTGGATTTAGAAGTAGTTTAGAATTTGAATATCAGAAAGGAGTTGATTTAGAAGGTAAAAGAATAGGATTTGGATCATATGGAAGTGGCAGTAGTGCTATGGTTTTCAGCGGAGTAGTACAACCTGAATATGAAGAGATTGTTAAATCCATGAACTTAGAGGCAGAAATTGGACCAAGAAGAAGATTGACTTGGAGCGAATACGAGGATTTGCATGAAAATAAACTAACTCCTGAGGAATCTAAAATGCATACCAAAAAAGAATTTGTTTTAGTTGATGTAAAAACTGAAACAGAAAGTAGAGGTGAAAGACGCTATGTCTTTACAAACTAATCTAGAGTCATAGAACAAAGAATTAGAATTATAGTTCATTCGTAAATTGTACCAATTGATATTAAAATAAACAAACGTAATACATTGTAATATTTGTCTAATCAAAAATTAAGTCCATGTAAGGAATCAGTTAAACAATGTGTGTTGAAAAGACCTATGACATTTATGAAATTAGTATCTGAAACACAATGTGCATCTGAAACAGTTGAAAAATACCTATCAGAATTTCTCAAAGAAACCATCATTAAGCAAAAAAAAGGTAAATTCAGAATAATATATTCTCCAGAATTAGAAAAAGATATTCTTGAATTTTATGAATTATTACTAAATCCAACAATCAAGGCAATAGTTATTGTTTTACTCAAATCACCTAATGAATTATCACAAATTGAACTAGTCTCAATTACTGAAAAATCAAATCCATCAATATCTCGTGGACTAAAATTATTATTAGAAAAACGAATTATTCGAAGAAATTATCACGCACCTTACTCAACATATAAAATTAATAATAAAGAAGACATTTTTGAAAAACTGCATAAAACATATCCAGAGATTTATCATAATTTTGATGGATTTGAATTATGTTATCCACAACCAAAAATTTTTCTAGATATTCATCAATAATTTCAAAACCGATGAATTAATCAAGGGATAGTAATTTAGTAAAATATTGAAATCAATTTTCATTACAGGTACAGATACAGATGTAGGTAAAACATACATCACAGCAGGGTTAGCTATAACATTACGAAAAATGGGCACAGATGTTGGTGTGATGAAACCATTTGCTGCAGGGGTAAAGCAAAAAAAAGGATTCAAATCAGAAGATGTGGAAATTTTATCAAACTCAGCTAAAGTAGATGATTCTGAAGAGTTACTAAATCCACAATTTTTCCCAATTTCTGCATCGCCTTATACTGCTTGGAAAAAATTAAAAATTAAACCAAGAATTCCATTAATTCTTTCTAGTTTTAAAAAATTATCAAAAAAGCATGAGATGATGTTGGTAGAAGGAATGGGTGGAACTATGACTCCAATTCTTAAAAATTATTTCATTACAGATTTGATCAAAGATATGAAAATTCCTACAATCATAGTTACACGAAGTAAAGTCGGTACAGTTAATCACACAATCATGACAGTAAAGATGTGTCAAAAATATAAAATTCCCATCAAGGGCATCATCATTAATAATTTTGATAAGGGATATCCTATTGATCAATTAAAAAAAGATTTAGAGAGTTTGACTGGAATCAAGGTTTTAGGTTCAATTCCATTCATTAAAGATATGAGCGATAAATCACTATACACAATTTTTAAAAAAAATATAGATATGAAATCACTTTTAAAATAATTTTAAATTCTTAGAATTTTGAACTTATTTGATTTTCCAACATTTGAAAATTGTGAAATTTCAAATATTATTTTTGAAAAGGAATTATTTTCTTTAGATAAAACAAATGATTTGCAATCAATAGAGACATCTTTTGATAAAACAACCCAAATATTTTCGCTGATTGGTTGTACAGCCTTTAATTGAGAGATCTTTTGATCAATGATTTGTTTATCTGAAGATTTTGGAATTAAGATTAGCAGAGTCATTTTAGAATCTTTTTCCAATGTTTTTACGTCCGGAATTACTATATCAAGTTCTAATCCCTGATATTCTACTTTTCTTTGACTGTTTAAAAGAGCATTTGTAAGTAGATAATGGAGTAATCCTGTGGCCAGGATTCCAATTGCCTCCTCTTTTTCATCCATCAATGCAATATCATCATAACAATTTTCAATAATTTCATCGACAATAACATCAAATTTTTGTTCAACAATTAATTTGGGAATAGTTTTTGAATTTTCAATATAATCAAAAAGATAATCTTTGATGGGATTTGATTCCTCAGACATGTAATTAATTGTTATTTTATCTACATTATAATCTAATTATTTTTATGCTGAATTATCATTAACTAAAGATATGGATTTTATCAAAAAAAAGATAAAAAAATTTCAGGAAAAAAAATTAGATGAAATTCTATTTAAAATACAGTTTCATGAATCCACTAGAAAAAAACTAGAAGAAGAAATGAAAAGATCCAAGGAAATAGATGAAAAATCTCAAAAGCAAATAAAATATCATTCTCAAATGGAAGAGATCTGGAGAGGTAATGAAGAAAAATTGCGCAGACAGATGGAGGAAAATAAATAAAAAGACCTCTAATCATGATGAAAAAAAAATATCGTTTTAATAGAAATATCCTGTATCATGGATATAATGGATTTACAGTTTCTTAATGAATTAAAAAAAGAGGATAAAGGATTAAGACGAGAACAAAATAAAAGATATCGTGAAAAATACAGAGAAATTCTAAATTTAAAAAAACAACGTGCATACCATAAAGAAAATTTTGAAAAAAAACGTTCAGAAAAGTAAATTTTTGAGCATATTTTGTTATTTAAAATAAAAATAATTACAAGAAATTATTAAGTTCTGAAAACATATCAAAATACTTGACTAGTTCTGTATGGCATCCAAATACTCAGATGAAAGAATGGAGTTCTTTTGACACAATATCAAGAGGTAAAGGAATATGGCTAATTGATTCTAAAGGTAATAAAATAATTGATGCAGTAGGCTCAATGTGGTGTAATGTTTGGGGACATTCAAACCCAGAATTAGTTAAAGCAATAACAAATCAGAGTAAAAAAATTCAGCATTCATCAATGTTTAATCTTACAAATGAGCCTGTTGAAAAATTGGCAAAAAATCTGATTAAAATTTCACCTGGCATGAATAAGGTGTTTTATTCAGATAATGGCTCATCTGCAATGGAAATAGCCATAAAAATTGCATTGCAATATTGGAAAAACATAGGAGAGTCAAAAAAAACACAGATTGCAACTATTGAAAATGGATATCATGGAGATACATTTGGAGCCATGTCAGTTGGATATGTTCCAGAATTTTTTGGTAAATTTAAAAAACAACTATTTTCAACCATACAATTTCCAGTTCCTAACAAGTACAGAATTCCTAAAGGATTCACAGTAACTGATTATCAAAATGATTGCTTAGAAAAAATGGAAAAAAGATTTTCTAAAGATAACAACATTGCAGCTTTCATAATGGAAAGCGGTGCACAGATGGCAGGAGGAGTAATAATCTATCCAAAAGATTTTCAAAGAAAAATTAGTAAATTATGCAAGAAACATGATATTCTATTTGTATTGGATGAAATTGCGACAGGTTTTGGCAGATTAGGATCAATGGTTCAATATAAGGAACAAAAAAGTATTCCAGATATTGTTGCATATGGTAAAATGTTAACTGGAGGGTATCTAACAATGGCAGCTACACTATCAAGTAAAAAAATTTATGATTCTTTTTCAGGAGAGTTTAATCAATGGAAGCATCTCTTTCATGGTCACACATATACGGGAAATCCAATTGCAGCATCTGTTGCCAATCAAAATATTTTGATGTATGAAAAATATAATTTAATTAAAAAAATACAAAAAACATCAAAAATATTTTCACAATATTATGATGATATATCAGCAATAGATATTGTAGGAGACATTAGACACAAAGGAATGCTGATGGGAATTGAACTGGTATCAAATAAGAAAAAGAAAATTCCAATTCAAACAAAAAAATCAATTAACAAAGTATTCTTTGAAGAAGGAAAGAAAAACGGAATATATCTAAGAACTCTTGGAAATATCGTAATGTTGGTACCGCCTTTATCAATAGAAGAAAATGAGTTAGAATTGCTCCTAAAAAAGACGATTAAGACTATTCAGGCAGCAAAATCACATATTATTTGACTGTTAACTAGTGAATTTCTCAAGGTTAACAATTACCATATTTTTATAAATGGAATCAAAAAACTTTCAACATGAGTAATTTGGAATTTATCAAAGAGTGTCAAGAAAAGGTATTTTCAGGTGAGAGAATTTCATCAGAAGATGCAAGAAAATTATTTAACGTTCCAGATGAAGATCTCAAAGAATTAGCTAGATGTGCCAATGAAATAACTAGAGATTATAATGGAAATAAGGTAGATGTTGAACAATTAAACAATATTAAAAAAAATGCATGCAGTGAAGATTGTACTTTTTGTGGACAATCAGCATTTTTTGATACAGGTATTGAAACATATCAATTACCAACACCTGAAGAGGTTGTTACAAAAGCACAAAAAGCAAAAGATGAAGGTGCAGAATCATATTGTCTAGTTGCTGCATGGAGAGAACCATCATCAAAAGATTTTACAAATGTTTGTAAAATTATTACAGAAATTAATGACAAAGTGGGAATTAGTGTTGAATGTAGTTTGGGCTTTCTAACAAAGGAACAAGCAGCTAAACTCAAAGAACTAAAAGTCAAAAGATATAATCATAATTTAGAAACAGCAAAATCAAAATTTTCAGAAATATGTACAACTCACACCTACCAAGACAGATTAGACACACTTGAGATTGCCAGAGAAGCTGGTTTAGAATTATGTACTGGCGGAATTATTGGATTGGGAGAAACAAGAGACCAGAGAATTGAAATGACATTAGAATTAGCAAGGATATATCCTGAAGAAGTAACAATAAACATACTAGTTCCAGTTCCAGGAACGCCTTTAGAATTACAGGTAGATTTACCTAATTCAGAAATTACTAGAATATTTTCAGTCATACGTTTTCTGTTACCTGAATCAGTGATCAAAATTTCCGGAGGAAGAGAAACAAACTTGGAGGATTCAGGTGAAGAATTGTTACAAAGTGGGGCAAATGGAATTATTACTCAAGGATACTTAACGATGGATGGAAATAATGCTCAAAAAGACCGCAATATGATAGAAAAAATTGGTCTTGAAGCATAAACTCAATTTTATTGATTCAGAGTTATCCAAAATTAAGAATGATAATTTACATAGAAAATTACAATACGGCAAAGCACAAGGTGCATACATTACAATTAAAGAAAAAAAATTAATTAATTTATGCTCAAATGACTATCTTGGAATTCCAATAACCAAAATTCAAACAAATCAGCTTCAATCAAGTTCTAGATTAGTTTCAGGAAATGATGAATCTTATAGAAAACTTGAAAAAATTCTATCCAAGCATAAATCACAACAAAATAGTTTAATTTTTCCTACGGGGTACATGGCAAATTTAGGTTCAATTTCAGCAATAGCTAAAAAAGGAGATTTAATTCTAAGTGATGAATTAAACCATGCCAGCATTATAGAATCATGTAAGTTATCAGGTGCCAAAATTTCAATTTACAAACATAACGACATGGATGATTTATCAAAAAAAATAAAAATACGTGGAAAGAACAAGTTCATCATTACTGAAGGGATTTTCAGTATGGATGGAGACGTATCATCATTAAAAGAAATTACAGAAATTTCACAAAAAACAAATGCAATTACAATTGTAGATGATGCTCACGGGGATTTTGTAATTGGAAAAGATGGAAAAGGTACACCAAGCTATTTCAATGTAGCAAAAAAAATTGATTTGTACATTAGTAGTTTAAGTAAGGGGTTAGGATCGTTTGGAGGTTATGTCTCATCACAAAATAATGTTATTGATGCATGTATAAACAAGTCAAAATCATTCATCTACACATCAGCTCTACCATCATTTTTAGTCGAGCATTCAATAAAGAGAGTTCAGTCAAACAGAGGCATTCAACAAAAGAAAGTACACAATAATATAGAAAAACTATCAAAAGGTCTGAAATCAATTGGATATGAAATTAATTCTAAATCACAAATCATACCAATTATCATAGGAAAGGAAAAAACAGCGATGGAATTTGGAAAATTTCTATTCAAAAATGGGATATTTGCTCAACCTATCAGATATCCAACGGTTGCAAAAAATCAAGCTAGATTAAGAATTTCAGTCACAGCATGGCTAAAAAAATCAGAGATAGAAGAGTCACTACGAATATTTGAAAAAGGTTTTAAGAAATTTTACTAATTATCGTGATTGGTCCATACCACCAAAGTCCAAGTTTAATGGATTAGCTGGAGAGCCAATAATTACAGCAATGGTGACTAGTATACCTAATGAAATGCCAACAATTACAAATCTCATATTCATAAATTACATCCAAAATACCTAGATAAAAAGGAGCGTATTAGAAACAGCTAAAATTTGTGATAAGGCTTTAAAATAAAAATAATGAATTTAAGATATGGCGGACCCTACAATATTAATTGCATTTTCTGCAGGATTGGGATCTTTTATTGCTCCATGTATTTTACCAATGATTCCAGCCTTTTTGGCATATATTTCTGGAACAACATTAAATGAAATAAAACATAATCAAAAAAATAATTTTCAAATTAATAAAGTAAGCATCATTGCCAATACAATATTTTTTGTATTAGGATTTTCAGTTGTTTTTTCAACTTTAGGGGTTTTGATTAATAGTATTTTATCAAATTCCGTTACTCAATTTTTAGGGGATTTAAACTCAATTGCAGGAATAATTGTGATCATATTTGGAATATTTCTATTGTTGTCACAGAAAATAAATTTTATTAATAAAGAAAAAAGAATTCAAATTAAAAATTTTAAATCAAGTTATCCGATGTCTTTTGTATTTGGTTTAGCATTTGCAATTGGATGGACACCGTGTGTTGGTCCAATTTTAGGAACAATTCTAACATTAGCTGCAACAATACCCTCAGTTTCATTCAGTTTATTATTAGCATATTCTGCAGGTTTGGGAATTCCATTTATTTTAATGGGAGTATTTTTTTCAAAAGCAACAAAGATAATTTCATCTATGACAAAACATCTAAAATATTATAATTTGTTAATTGGAGCATTAATCATTATGTTAGGAATTTTGATATTTACAAATCAACTTGCATATATCGCAAATTTTCCATTACTAAATGAGATTGTGATGTTGGGATGAATTCAGAAATAAAAACAATATCCATTTTTGGAGGAATTATCATATCAGCAGTGGTATTTTTAGGCATAATTTTTGTGGGATTAGATGAATTGTCATTACAAAATCAAGGTTCAGCAACAGGAGTGTTTTTGAATATTAATGACTCAGGAATAAAAAAAGCACCTGTTCTAGTAGGAATAGAACATTATCTCAATACAACACCTGAAAAATTATCACAAGAAATAGAAAACAAAGTAGTACTTTATGACATATGGACCTATAGTTGCATTAATTGTATCAGAACATTACCATTCATCACATCATGGGATGAAAAATATTCAGATGAAGGTTTGTTAATTATCGGTATACATTCACCTGAATTTGAGTTTGAAAAGGATCCTAGTAACGTGCAAGATGCAATGGAAAAATATGAAATTAATTATCCGGTAGTAATGGATAATAAAATGGAAACATGGAAAGCATTTGAAAATAATTACTGGCCAAGAAAGTATATTGCAGATCATGAAGGAAATTTAAGATATGATCATATTGGAGAAGGCGCATATGAAGAAACTGAAAAAATTATTCAGCAATTACTTGATGAAAGAAATCAATCAATGGGAATTAAAACATTATCAAGTAAAGAATTAGTAAGTATTGAGGAATTTGAGCACACATCATTTAGAACTCCCGAATTATATTTCGGATATAAATTTGCACAAAATAGAAATAATTTAGGTAGTAATGAAGGATTTCAGCCAGAAAAAATTGTAACGTATACAGAACCTAAAAAAATTGAAGTAAACAAATTTTATCCAATAGGAGATTGGAAAAATCATTCAGACAGTATGGAATTAACTGAAAGTAACGGAAATATCAAAATGTACTTTGAAGCAAAAGAAGTCAATATTGTAACAAATAACTATGCAGAATTAGAAATATTTCTTGACGGGGTTCCTCTTAATGAAAATAACTTTGGTAAAGATATTTCATCAAATGGAATATTGATTGTGAGTGATCCTGGAATGTATAACATCATAGATAGTGAAAATAGTATATCAGGAATCTTAGAGATGAATATCCAAGGTAAAGGATTTCAGGCATTTACCTTTACATTCGGATAGGGTGTAACCAGGTACACTGTAACTATAGGTACAGTGACTAGAGTTACAAATCTGTTTAAAACAAAAAAATTAAGAAAAATTACGAATTAAGTATGATAAGTAATTCATGGAATAAAACAGAAGGAGAATCAATATCTCAAAAAGTAATGGGTAAGGTAAAGCCTGATGAACCATTAAAAAATAGAATTGATTTTGCCCAAAAAAAATTACAATCACAAATTACAAAATTATCAGGAATTAATGAAAAATTACAAGTAAAACACGATAAAATTTTTGAAAAATGTGTCAATGCACAGAGAAATAATAAACCAGTTTATGCACAAGCATATGCAGGCGAATTAGCACAAGTTAGAAAAATGAAAAACATGGTAAGTGGAGCAAAATTATCCATGGAACAAGTTAAACTTAGACTAGATACTGTTTCAGAATTAGGAGATGTTGTTGTAACATTGAGTCCATGTATGTCAATAATTAAAGGATTAAGTCCATCATTAAGTGGAATTATGCCAGAAGCAAATGCTTCAATGCAAGACTTGTCACAAATACTTGGAGATGTAATGTCAGGATCATCAGTTGGTATGGAAGATAATTTCAGTACACAAACTGAAACAAATTCAGATACACTTGCAATTTTAGAAGAAGCACACAATGTTATTGCAGGACAAACAAAATCATCAATTCCAGAAGTTCCAACAGAATTAAGACAACAAGTGGCACAGAAAAAAACAGATATTTTTATTTAGAATTAACTAATACGAGACTACTTTGATTTCTTTTTACTTTTTTGAATTAGAATTTTTTTAATTCTAGATATTGTTGGATAGCTATAACCTCTGCGACGGTAATTTGAAATCATCATTTTCCAATTTTTTAATCTCCATTGAGCTTGTTCTGTAGTAACTGAATGTACTTCTTTTTGAACAATACTTTTTCTTCCTACTTTTAGAGTTCCAGAATCTTTAGCATGCCATCTACTTTTTGCAAATTTGAGGCCAGTAATTATTTCATTAACAGGCATTTCCTTGAAATATTCTTTTAGTTTTTTTAGTTCAAGATCTGTAGGTTTTTTTGAAATTGGGAGTTCAACACTAAATTTCACCATGAAATTCCTAAAACATCATAACTTAAGAATTTTGAAAAATTAGGATGATTAATCGGATCTAGGAATAAAATTATCAATTATCGACTAAAGTTTCTAAAGATAATCCAAAATATCCACTATTTGATCCATTCAAAGATTTCATTAATTCAATTTTTAATGATCTCAATTCTTTATTATTTTTCATAATTAAATTACAAATAGACTAGAAATAATATTGTCTTTTTAATTCAAGTAAACTAATAGCTCGTAGTCAATTAACAATTGCATGAAATTATTAAAAAATCCTTTTATGAGAAAAATAAAGTAGAGCAAGAGAGATGAAGTTCTGCCCCACATGCGATACAAAACTTTCAAAAAATTTGAAAGATGTAGCAGCTCCAGGAATATGTCCAAAATGTAATCCTGAAAAAATCATTCCAAGAAAACCAACATACGGAGTAAATTATTCAGGAAGAACAAAACAATGTTCAAAGGGTTGCGGTGCAGAAATTTACTGGGATGAAGAATTCAAATCAGATAGTGGTAAATTTATTCCATTAGATGCAAGAACTGATGAGCCGCATAGTTGTAATGGTCCAGAAAGTTCAGCAGGTTATTTTCCAGATGAAATAAAAAATATTGGAAAGACAGTAACTCCTAAAAAAATCATAACAGAAATAAAAATTTCAATACCTGAAAATATTTTATTTGACGTAAATAAAATACCAAAATTAGAAATTAATAATGATCCAATCATTCATGAATTAGTAGAAGGTCATAGGAATCAAACATTAGCTATTATTCATTATGAAAAATTACTTTCATTAGAGCCAGAAAAAATACCAGTAGAGAATCTCAAAGATGTTTTATCCACAAAGATTATTGATGGATTGAAAAAATATGGTTTTTCAGGAGTTCTTCCATTTCAAAATGAATCAATTCGGTCAATTTTAAATGGAGATAATTCAATTATTTCTGCACCTACAGGTTCAGGTAAAACAGAGGCATTCATAATTCCAATTTTGCAAAAAATATTAGAAAAACCAATTGAAGGTGTTTTTGTATTATTGGTTTATCCATTAAATGCATTAATTGATGATCAAGTTTCAAAAATTTCAGATTTAATTGATAAATGTGAATTAAATGATATAATTTCTACATATTCAATTCATGGTGGGCAAAATTCACAGTACAAAGATAAAATAATTTCAGATTCATATAAAAAATCAATTATTCTAGCAACAAACTTTGATTTCATTAACTATCATTTAATTTTGCAAGATAAAAAATGGAATCAGTTATTTAAAAATGCAAAAATAATTGTAATGGATGAAGCACATTCATACACAAGTTTTCACGGCTCTAATGTTTACCATGTACTAAAAAGAATGAAAAACTATATGAAAAAATTTCAAATCATAGGAGCATCTGCAACGTTAGATAACCCTAAAGAATTTTTTTCAAACATGTATGATTTACCTGAAAAATCTTTTACATATATCAAAAGTGGGTCAAAAAGAAAACAAAACATGCATCGATTTTTCATTATGCCAAGAAAATACGGTCAAAGAACAACTATGGAAATGATTACAACAATATGCAATAAAAAAAAATCTAAACAATTAGTATTCAGTAATAGTCATAATGATGCAGAATTTTTAGCATCAAACGTGGAATCTATGAATGAAAAAATAAGAATACAAATTCATCGTGGGGGTTTAGAACAAAAAGATAGAAAGTTGTATGAATCACAAATGAAAGAAGGTGAATTAGATATTCTATCATGTACGCCTACATTAGAGCTTGGAATTGACATTGGTAATGTAGATGTAGTAATTTCTGCATTCAAAAATGAGTACGATTCATTTATTCAAAGAATTGGAAGGGCAGGAAGAAAAGGACAAAAATCATACGCAATTTGTGTTTTTGATCCAGAGGATGCAGCATGTCATTATTTTGCACGAAATATTCCTGCATATCTGAATCAGAATCATCATGTTGAAATTAACAAAGAGAATTCCATAATTTCAGAAAAACATACTGTATCAATTGGAATGGAAAAACATGCAGCGTTAGAATCAGATAAATCTAAATTTTTTGATTTTGCAAATAGCATTAATCTAAGAGGAGCGTCAGGAGAAATCACAATTTTTCATAACTCAAAAAAAATTGGAACCAGAGATATACCTGTAGGATATTATCAACTTCATCAAAATGGAATATATCATTTTAATAAAGAAAATTATCAGGTAAAATCAATAGATAAAACTGAAAACGGTGCAAATGCATTTTTAGAAAAATCTAATGAAATTCATAAAAGGACTATTCCTATTGTAAAGACATCATTAATGCAAGTGACAGAAAAAGAGTCAATTAAAAAAGAAATTAATTCACATACAAAAAAATTATCTTTACGTTATGGATTGATAAAAATGGATAGAACAATTACAGGGTATCTAAAAGGAAATTATAACGATACATCAGATAAGTTTGAAACGTTTGATGGAAAAACAATATCAAATTGGAATAATTTTAGTTGGAGTTCAAAACATTATTGTACAAGTATCACCATACCAACTGAATTCATATCTAAAATAAATGGAGATATAAAAAATTCATTCATATCAGATTCAAAAATACATACAATTACTCATGTTTTAGTTAATGCAAGTAAAATATTGACAAAATCAGAATCAAATGATATTGATGCATATTATGAAAATGGAGTAATTCATTTGTTTGACAACACATCAGACGGATATAATGGGTGTAGTAAAATAATTTATGAAAATTTTGAAAAAGTTATGAAAACTTGTTTTGATTTGATTAGTGAATGTAATTGCAAAGAGGAATCAAATACAGATCAAGAATCAGCATCAGATGAATGGGGAGGGTGTCCAAAATGTACATTTACTACAAATTATTGTCAAACAAAAAACAAAAATTTATCAAAAAAATCAGCATTAGATTTTTTTTCAATTATGTGTAGTGCAAGTAAATGAATTCACTGACAAATGCTGAATTGTTTGCAAAGACAAAACATGGAGGAAAACTGAATGAAATCGGAGTCTCACATTCAAATCACTTAGAAAATGTTGTGAATAGGCTCAAAAGCTTAGGAGTAATTGATGAGGAAGTACTTTGTGCAGGTTGGTTACAAGATATTTTGGAACACACTGACACAAGTTTTGATGAATTGTTTGAAAAATTCGGTAGAAGAGTTTCAACATTAATTTTATCATTAACAGAAACCAAATTAGTAATTGATACAAATGATAATTCAACATTATCGTTAACAAAAAAAAGAATTGTTTCAAAAAAACAAAGACAAAAAGAATATGGAATGAAGATCAAAGAGTCAGAATTAGATGCAAAATTAATTAAATTATGTGACATATCAGCAAACTTAAGTGAATTAAAAAATCAAGTAATTTCAAAATCTAAAAAAAGACGTATTCTAAGAGAATTAAGATATTATCTTTTAATAATTGAAAAAGATCTTGTAGGACATACAAAATATCCACAAGTAATTACTTTATTGGAAACAATTAACCAAAATTTAAAAATTCAAAATAACAATTTAGTCAAATTAAAAAAGAAATCCAATACAGGCACAAAAAAAATTCTAAAAAGAACAAATCACAGATCAAAATAAATTAGAAATAAATACTAAAGAAATACCCAGTAATTATGAATTTAAAGAAAAGCCTTGCAAAGTTTTGCATAATGAAAAAAGTTCGTGATAAAGCAAACGAGACTGACGACGAATAAAAAATTCTTAAATTTTTAACATCCTAATGGAATATTTGCATTTTTACATAATGTGTTGTATATAGCAAAACCAAAAATTATAGATGCAAAAGTCGCTAACGGTACTAAAAGGAAAAAATTAGTTTTACGTCCCATAAAAATTGAAAATAAACACGACTATAAAGTTGTGACAGTTTCTAATCAACTGTAATAACAAAAAGTCCTTTTGTTTTTGGATTTTGTAATTTAGTAACCATTTCTCTAGGCACTAAATCAGAGGCTTTATCACATTTTACAGATAATGTTCTAGGACATGTAAAATCACTTTTTCGTAAAACAATATCTTCCTTATGAGTCAAGGTCAAATTTGGATGTCCTTTTCCTTTCAAAGAAAATTCATCATCTCCAACTTTAATCAAAAATTGAACAGTAGTTTCAGGATTTTTTAATTTATTTTTTAATTCTTCAGGTAAATCAATGCATGAAGAGTTGGCACTAACGCCCACTATACAATCACCACGTGGAGTTAGATGAGATTCTTTTGTAATCTCTATTGTATTTTTATGATTTGATCTAATATTTTCATGTCCAAAAAATTCAATTTCATACTTCACGCTAAAGATAATAGGCTAGACTTAAATTAATCCTTCACGGCATTTTGATCAAATGCTTCCTGCACAACAAGGTTATGATCGAGCAATTACTGTATTTTCACCTGACGGTAGATTGTATCAAGTAGAGTATGCAATTGAAACAGTAAGAAGAGGAACAGTTGCAGTAGGAGTAAAATGCAAAGAAGGGATTGTTATAGCAGTAGAAGAGAAACCAAGAAAATTACAAATTTCAGAAACTGCTCAAAAGATATTTCAAATAGATGATCATGTAGGAGTGGCTGCAGCAGGATATATTCCAGATGCAAGAAGTCAAGTAGATAATGCAAGATTCTTTTCTCAAAGTAACAAAATGATTTATGATGAAGAAGTAGAAGTTGAAACTATTGCAAAACATTTAGCTGATCAATGTCAACAATATACACAGTATGCAGGAGTAAGACCATATGGTGTTGCTTTAATTTTGGGAGGAGTAGTAAACAATACACCTCAACTATATCTTACAGACCCAAGTGGAACTTACATTTCATATGATGCAATTTCTATTGGTTCAGGTTCTGATAGTGTTACAGACTTTTTAGAAAAAACATACAAAGAAGAATTGACATTAGATGAAGCATCAACATTAGCAGCTGCCGGAATTTATCTTTCAAGTGAAGATAAAGAAGGAACAAGTCATATCAGAATGGCACATATCAAAACAGAAACAGGTTTGTATGAATTAGTGTCAGATGAACAAATCGTTAATTATGCAAATACGGCTAAAGAAAAATATCCACACGATAAAAATTAATTAGTTAAAACTACTGAGAGATTAAATTACATTGAAAATATCTGTTGCAATTCCCACATCCTCATTACAAGATGAATCACTAAAGATAGATAAAACTAGAAAAATTTCAGTGTTAGCCAGGGCATGTGCAATTTTTAAAATTGATACAATCTATGTCTATAACGAAGGCAACAATGGCTCAGATGGAAGTTTCATGACAATGATTCTAAGATATTTAGAGACGCCGCAATTTTTGAGAAGGAGACTATTTCAAAAAGTCAATGATCTTAAGTTTGCAGGAGTATTACATCCATTAAGAATTCCAAGTCATAACACTCCAACAAATGCAAAAAAAATTGTTGCAGGAGACGTTAGAGAGGGGGTAATAGTAACGGTCAAAGGTAAAAAATTTGTTGATGTAGGAATTAATCAATTAATTCAATTTTATGGTAAAACCCCAACAGGAAAACGAGTGACAATTCAATTTAAAGAAGGATATCCAAGATTATCAGTTAAGGAAATTGACAATACTGAATCAAAAACGTATTGGGGTTATGATGTCAAAGAAAGATCCAACCTATTTTCACTGTTGTCAGAATGGAAAGGAAACATCATAATCACATCAAGAAAAGGCAAAACAGTAACAAAAGAACATCTTGAAAAATATACTAAATCTGAAGAAAATTTACTAGTTGTATTCGGTTCTCCAGAAAAAGGAGTTCATGAAATAATTGGTGGTAGAATGAATAAAGTTCAAAATTCAAAATCATTGAATTTTTTCCCTAATCAAGCAACTGAAACAGTCCGTTTAGAAGAAGCATTACTTGGCACGTTAGCAATAATTAATGCTCAAAAATAACTATTGGGTATGGCTGAAAGAAAAAATTTTCTGATATTTGCAATAGGTATAGGAGTTATGGGAGTGGTTATTGGCGGAATAACTATTTGGAATATGATTTCAGATGTTTTAAAATAACTTAATTTAGTCATGATGGTTAACCTGATAAAATATTTTGGTTAACGACAACTAACAGGGTTTAATAGAGGGAATTCGAGAGACGATTTAACAATGGGAGCTCGAAAACGACATTCACCACGTAGAGGTAGTTTAGCATACTCACGTAGAGTACGTGCAAAAACTATGGAAGCAAGAATTAGAGCTTGGCCAAGTAGATCAGCATCAGAAGAACCAAAAATTTTAGCTCATTGTGGATTCAAAGCAGGTTGTGTTCAAGTAGTAAGTATTGATGATCGTGAAAAAGTTCCTAATGCAGGAAAACAATTAGTTAGTTTAGGAACTGTCTTAGTTACCCCACCAGTTTTAATTTTAGGAATTAGAGGTTATTCAAAAGATCATGACGGATTGCATGCTGAGTTTGATGTTTATTCAGAGGATATTCCAAAATACATTTCAAAAGAAATGACTTTTAAAAATAAAGAAGGTGCATTAGAAAGCGCAGAAAAAAGTTTAAAGAAAATTAAAGAAATATTTGCAATCGTTGCAGTGTCTCCAAGAGCTGCAGGACTAGAAATGAAAAAACCATATATTTTTGAAGCAATGGTTAGTGGTGGAGATATTGAAAAACAATTTGCACACGTTAAGGAAGTATTAGGAAAAGAAATTAAAATTGATCAAATTTTTGAAACAGGTTCAACAGTAGATGTTGCAGCAATAACAAAAGGTCACGGATGGCAAGGTGTAATGCGAAGATGGAATGTAAAAAAGAAACAACACAAATCAAGAAAGACAGTAAGAGAAGTTGGTTCACTAGGTCCAATTTCACCACAAAGTATCATGTATACAGTTCCAAGAGCAGGTCAAACAGGTTTTCATCAAAGAGTCGAATATGATAAAAGAATTCTAGTTATGGGTAATACAGATAACGATAAATTAAAAATTAATCCAGATGGAGGATACAAACACTTTGGTTTGGTAAAAGGAGATTTCATAATTTTGAAAGGTTCAGTTCCAGGAACGTATAGAAGATTAATCAAATTAAGAAGTCAAATTAGAAATGCACCAGTTAAAGTTAACAAACCAAACATCTTGGAGGTTGTAATATAATGAAAATTACAACATATACAACTACAGGAACCAAAGACGGAGAAATTGAATTACCATTAATATTCTCAACACCATTTAGAAGAGAATTAATTCACAAAGCATGGATAAATCTTACATCACATAAATTCCAACCACAAGGAAGACATCCAAGTGCAGGTCAAGATGTTGTTGCAGATTCCAATGATCCACCAACAGGTCAAGGTGTATCTCGTGTTGCAAGAGCTCAAGGCGGAGGCGGTGGAAGACAAGGTCAAGGTGCAGAAGTTGCTTCAACTAGAGGCGGTAGACAAGCACATCCACCAATCGTAGGAAAAGTAATTTACAAAAAATTAAACAAAAAAGAAAACAAATTAGCATTATGTTCTGCAATTGCTGCTACATCCTCAAAGACAATAATAGAATCAAGAGGTCACAAAATTGAAGGTATAGAATCATTCCCAATAATTGTTTCAGATGACATTGAATCAATTTCAAAATCAAATGAAATTGTCAAAGTATTAGAATCTCTAAAACTAACACAAGATACAGATAGATTAGAATCTAGAAAATCACGTTCAGGACAATCTCGACTAAGAGGCAGAAGTAAAAAAGTTGGAAAAAGTGTTTTGTTTGTTACTAAAGAAGATAAGGAAATGTCTAAAGCAATAGGTGCACTACCAGGAGTAGAAGTAAAAAGTGTTAAAGACTTGAGTGTTTTAGATTTAGCTCCAGGTTCACATCCAATTAGATTAACAGTATACTCAAAATCAGCAATAGAAGAAATTGCAAAAATTAAATCAACACATCTAGAAGTAATGGTGAAATCACAATGAATGTAGATACCGCAATGAAAATAATTGTTAAACCATACATTACTGAGAAGACATTTGCCATGATAGAAAATGAAAATAAAATCTGCTTTATTGTAGATTTATCTGCAAAAAAACCAGAAATAGCAGAAGCAGTCAATACACTTTACAAACAAAAAGTAATCAAAGTAAACACAGCAAGAACAATTTACGGTAAAAAAGCATTTGTTCAATTTGAAACCACTGAAAAAGCTAGAGATCTCGCAACAAAGATAGGAATGCTCTAATATGGACGATAAAACTCGAAGTAGATTAACATTGGAGGAAAAAATTGGTTAAAGAATTTCAATATAGAGGACTAAGTAAAGAAGAATTAGATAATACTTCATTAGAAAAATTATTCTTATTATTCAATTCCAGACAAAGAAGATCTCTTACAAGAGGAATTACAGATGGAAAAAGAAAATTAATTGAAGAAATTAAAGCTGCAAAAGCAGGAAAATTAAAAAATCCTATCAAGACACATCTCAGGGATTTAATTATTCTACCATACATGGTAGGCGTTACAGTAAATGTTTTCTCAGGAAAAGAATTTCGTCCAGTAAATATTACAACAGAAATGGTTGGCCGATATTTGGGAGAATATGTCATAACAAACAAGAAGGTACAACACGGTGCACCAGGAGTAGGAGCATCAAGATCCAGCCTTTACGTACCATTGAAGTGATTATTATGGGTAGATTCAATTACGCTTTCCAAAATTATGATGCAACTAGACATGTCAGATCATCAGTTAGAGAAAAAGACATGTCACACAAACACGCAAGAGAAGTTGCAGTTGCAATCAAAGGATTATCCATTGAAAAAGCTAGAGACTTTTTGTTAGCAGTAATTAACCAGAAAAGAGCAGTTCCATTTAGAAGATACAAAAATCAAGTTGGACATAAAGCAGATCCGGGAGTAATGTCAGGTCGTTATCCACAAAAAACAGCAAAAGAATTCATTAAAGTTTTAGATAATTTAGAATCAAATGCAGAATACAAAGGAATGGATTTAGATAGATTAAAAATTGTAAATGCTACAGTGCACAAAGGAGTTATCGTCAAAAGATTTATTCCAAGAGCAATGGGTAGAGCAACTCCAAAGAATAATGTATTAACACATGTGGAATTGGTGGCCCAGGAGCTTTAGATATGTCAGCAGTGAAGAACGTTATCAGAGACAATTACAACATGATGTTGTTAAAAGATTATTTGAGAAATGCAATTAAAGATGCAGGATTTTCCCATGCAGAAATATCAAAAACTCCAACAGGTACCAGAGTTGCATTACATGTTACAAGACCAGGTATAGTTATTGGAAGAAAAGGTTCAGGAATAAGAGACCTTACAGAAAAATTAGCAACAGATTTTGGTTTGAAAAATCCTCAAATTTCAGTTAATGAGATAGAAAAACCAGATTTATCATCCAGTGTAATGTGTAACAGAATGGCATCACATTTGGAAAGAGGAACAGCATTCAGAAGAGCAACTATGTGGACAATGAAACAAATTATGGAAAGTGGTGCAATGGGAGTTCAAATTACAATTTCAGGAAAACTTAGAGGCGACCGTTCTGCATTTGAAAAACATGTTGCAGGAATTTTACCTAGAGCAGGACACCATGCAGAGGTAATAGTTGACGAGGATATTGCACATGTAGAAACTGCAATGGGATTAATTGGAATTAGAATAAGAATTGCAAACAAAGAAAAAGTTATTCCAGAATTTGAACTAATTAAAGAAAAGAAAAAGAAAGAATCTAAAGAAAAACCAACTAAAAAAGTGGAAGAAGTCAAAGTGGATGGAGATGTTAAAGTTGAAGTTGTTAAAGTAGAAGGGGATGAAAAGAAAGCAAAATCAGAATCAGAACAAATTGCAATTGAAGCAGAAAAAATGAAAACTTTAGAAACATTAGAAGAAGATGAGGCAACAATGAAATGACCAAAATCAGCATGAAAACAGTTAACAATTTGAATGAGAAAGATCTCAAAAGTAAAATTCAAGAAAGCAGAACAGAATTAGCAAAACTCAGAGTAGACTCATCTAAAGGAACATTAAGAAAAGAAAGTGGTAAATTAAAACCAATTCGCCACAACATTGCAAGAATGTTAACTAGATTAAATGAAATGGAGAAAAAGCAATGATTACTATAGATACAATTGCCAGACATGAGTTAATCGGTTTAGATACTCAAGTAGTAGAATCAAGTAATTTACAATTAGTAGGATTAAATGGAAGAGTAATCAATGAAACAAAATCTATGATAACAATAAACACAAAAAAAGGTAAAAAAATGATTCCAAAATTAACTAGTAATTTGAAATTTTTCATTAAAGGTGAAAGTATCTTAGTTAAAGGATCATCAATTGCAAAGAGACCATTTGAAAGAATAGGAGCAAAAGCATGACTAGAAACATAGGAATCAAAGTAAATGCACCTAAAGAGGAACCAAAAGATGGTGATACAAAAAATCCATTTAATGGAACCCTTTCAATTCGTGGAAAGTTATTTGAGGGCAAAGTCATCAAATCAAAAGCAAAAGATACAGTAGTAATTCAAAAAGAATCACCTGTTTACTTTACTAAATTTAAAAGATATGCTAGAAGTACAAGTACAATTCATGCACACGTACCATCAAACTTAGAAGTAAAAGAAGGAGATGTAGTAGTAGCTGCAGAGTGTAGACCAATAGCAAAATCTGTTTCATATGTAGTAATTGAGGTAAAGGCATAATGGCAAAACAAGCTGGTAAAGGCGTTGAAGAGTTCCGCCCATATGTAACAAGATCAATACCAGTAGGTGCAAACATCACATGTGCAGATAATTCAGGTGCTAAAATTTTAGAAGTAATCAATGTTCCAAGACACAAAACAAGAGCATCAAGACTTCCAGCAGCAGCAGTAGGTGACTTCTGTAATGTAGTTGTAAAAAAAGGACCAGCAGAATTAAGAAAACAAGTGTATGGTGCAGTAATTGTTAGACAAAAATATGCAGTACGTAGATTAAACGGAGTTAGAGTTTGTTTTGAAGATAACGCAGCAGTATTAATTACTCCAGAAGGAGAAACAAAAGGAACTGACATCAAAGGACCAGTAGCCGCAGAAGCCTCAGAAAAATGGCCTAGAGTAGCTAACTTGGCATCAACGGTGATATGATAAAATGGTAAAACCAACTAAAATGCGCAATCGAATGATTTTCCAAGCTACAATGCAAACTAGAAGTAAACAATTGGGTGCTAATCTATCAAAAGACTTACAAAAAAAATATGGTAAAAAAAGTGCTAGAGTAGTAGAAGGGGACAGTGTAACCATACTTAGAGGAGAATTCAAAGGAGTAGATGGTAAAGTTTCAAAAATTTCTACACAAAAAACTAGTGTTGCAATTGAAGGAGTTAAGAAAGAAAAAACTAAAGGTGATAAATTTGACGTTTACATACACACATCAAATCTAGTAATTACATCATTAAATGGAGATGATAAATGGAGAATTGCAAAATTACAAGGAAAAGATCCTAGAAAACAACCAAAAGAGACTCCAAAAGAAAATACTAAAGAAACAAAAGTAGAAAAAGAAGTCGAAAAAAAGGAAGATGAGAATTAATGGTCAGTATAGCAGGAAGTAAAAAACTCAAACGACAAATGGCTCCACAATTCTGGGGAATTGCAAGAAAAGATAAACGATTTGTAATCACTACAAAACCAGGTCCACACAAAAAGAGTTATGCAATTCCAACAGCAGTATTTCTTAGGGATACATTAAAGATAGTTTCAACTCTTAGAGAAGCTAAAGCATCAATTTATTCTGGTAAAGTCAAAATCGATGGAGTTGTTAGAAAATCATTACATCATGCAATTGGATTAATGGATGTTATAGAATTAGAAAATGTTTCAGATATCTATCGTCTTGTACCAACAGAAGGAAAAATATTGAAACCAATTAAAATTAAAGATGCAGAAAAATCTAAAAAATTAGTAAGAATTGTAACTAAAACAACAATAAACAAAGGTAAAACACAGACAGGATTTCATGATGGACGCTCAACACTTGCAGAAGTTAATGGAAAAGTTGGAGACACATGTGTTATGCAAATTCCAGATCAAAAAGTTCTAGAAGTTATCAAACTAGAAGCAGGATGTCAAGGACTAGTCACACGTGGTATTAATGCAGGACAAATAGGTAAAGTTGAAAGTGTAGAAGAAGGAACTTTCATTCTTCCAAAAAGAGTTATTCTAATTTTAGGTGATAGAAAAATCGAAATCCCAGCTGATGTTATTATGCCAATAGGTAAAGAGGAGCCTGTAATTCAATTAAAGTGATAATATGTCTCAAGTAACAGAATCCCCAATGAAAAAAATCTCATTAGAGAAAGTAGTTTTGAATATGGGAATTGGTAAATCAGGCGATGTAATAGATATTGCAAAAAAAGCATTAGAGCAAATTTCAGGTAAAAAACCATCAACAAGAAATGCAAAAGAAACCCAAAGAGAATGGGGAGTAAGAAAAGGAGAACCTATAGGAGTTGCAGTTACAATCAGAGGTAATGATGCAGTAGTACTATTGAAAAGATTGTTAGAAGCAAAAGGAAATTCTGTTAACGGTAGAGCATTTGATAATTTTGGAAATTATTCATTTGGAATTAATGAGCATATTGATATTCCGGATGTGAAATATGATCCGCAAATAGGAATTTTAGGTCTTGGAATTTCAGTTACATTAACTAGACCAGGTTATTCAATTCGCAAGAGAAGTAAACATAAAGCTAGTGTAGGAAAAGCACATGTAATTACAAATCAAGAAGCAAAGGATTATCTAACAAAAGAATATGGAGTTACGATAGTATAATGCCTAAAGATAGATCCTATGAAGCAACTGGTAGAAAAAAACATGATTTTGGAAGAGGTTCCAGATGGTGTAAGAGATGTGGAGATTATACAGCTGTTATTCAAAAATATGACTTAATGTTATGCAGACGATGTTTTAGAGAAGTAGCAACATCTTTAGGGTTCAGGAAAAATCGGTGATAATAGATGCCAGCAACTAATATTTTAGCAAATTTGTTCGTTACATTATACAATAACGAAACTAGAAGAAAATCAGATTGCATTATCTTACCAACTTCGAAATTAGGTGTTGAAGTTCTAAAAACACTTCAAAAAGATGGCTATATCGGAGAATTCGAACATATTGATGACAAAAGAGGCGGCAAATTCAAGATAAACTTGTTAGCAAAAATTACTAAATGTGGTGCTATTTCACCAAGATTCAAAGTAAAAAATGATGAATATAACAACTGGGAACAACAATACTTGCCTTCGTATGATAGAGGAATGTTACTAGTAACTACAAATCAAGGCGTTATGTCTCATCATGAAGCAATAGAAAAAGGAATTGGAGGATTTTTAATCGGATATGTCTACTGAGCAATTAGAAAAATTTCAGGATGAAGTTGAAATTCCAGAAGGAGTTACAATTACACAGAAAAAACACATGTTAACATTTGTAGGTCCATTAGGAAAAACACACCAAAGTTTCCGTAAAATTCCAGTTAAAATAGAAATTGCAGATAGTAAAGTCGTACTAGCTACAATTGAATATAGAAAAAGAGACTATGCAATTTTACATGCAGCAAGATCATTGATTAGAAATATTTGTGAAGGATTGATTACCGGTTATACAATTAAAATGAAAGTTGTTTTTGCACACTTTCCTATTACAGTAAAAGTTGAAGGAAAGGATGTTATCATTGAAAATTTCCAAGGAGAAAGAGCACCAAGAAAAACAGTCATAGTTGGAAATACCAAAGTTGTTCCAAAAGGAGAAGATGTTATTCTTACTGGAGAAGTTTGGACAGATATCACTCAAACTGCAGCAAATATTGAATTAAAAACCAAAGTAAAGAACAAAGATCATAGAGTATTCTTAGATGGTATCTATGTTTTTGAAAAGAAAAAAGGTATCGACAAATAAATTTCTAATAACTAATGAATATTGATCCTGAATTTGTAAAAACTACAACTGAATTTATTGATAAAACTTTAGAGGCTTACAAAGCAGCAGGGGTATCACCAACAGTTGGAGATATTTGGGATTGTGAAAATGTAGGAGATTTTCTATGTGGATTTTTTGTAGGAGAATTAGTAGGTTCTATACTTAGTGCATTTCAATATTCACAAAAAAGAGATCCTACAGCAGATGAACATATAGAAATTGTAGGTTTGGTTGAAAGTCGTTCAAAAGAAATAAAAGAATTCTTTTCAAAATTCAACAATTAGTTAATCATTTTACTCTAATTAGCCAAGTCGGAAAGATTAAATCACTTTTGCCAAGGTAAAATCTAGTGCCTCCCTAGCTCAGCGTGGTAGAGCAACCGGCTGTTAACCGGTTGGTCACCAGTTCAAGTCTGGTGGGAGGCGCTTTATTTCAATATTCGAGTTTAGAAACATTATTTCTGTAATAGTTAGAATTAAAACTACACAACAATAAAATTTATTTCTAAATTCGAGTTTAGAAACATTGATCGGTTGTAAGTAATTGGTGTACTCAATTAGACAACATAGATCTAATACATGATCGGGCAATAACAATATGCAGGAAGTTTACATTGGTTAGAACTAGAAGAGCCAATAGGTATTGTGTGGATTGTGGTGCAAGACTGGTATATTATCCCAGATTATCCAATCCAAAAGCACCAAATGAACACAGAGTGTTAGTTTATGCATGTCCAGATTGTACAGATGACTTTGAAAAACCAAAAATGTTTTCAATTAAAAGAAATCAAGTAGAAGATCCACTAGAAACTGTAGAAATTGAGATTACACAGTTACAGAAAAAAGTAGCTTTAGCAAAATAATTTTATGACTTATTCAGAAAAACCAAGAAGTAATGCATGGTATTTGCTTCCAATATTCATAGGAATGATTGGAGGAATTATTGGTTATTTGATTATTAGAAAAGATGATCCTCGTAAAGCAAAAAATTGTATTTACATAGGAATTGTAATGATGATAATTGGAATTATTTTCAATATCATGTTATTAGGAGTCGACGTTGTGGGCAATCCAGGCTTTAATGTTAACGTCTAGTAAATACGATAATTGCCCATCCTAAATTTAACATATTTCTAAATTCGAATTTAGAAATATATCTAATTGATAGTAGTGATTTATCAGATTTAGAATCATATAGAAGTAAATTCAAAAATTCAACAATGAGCGCATCAAGAATGAGAGATAATGTAGAAAGATGGTTAATTCATGAAAGCCTACCATTTGATCAAGTCAAAAGTGAAGAAAACTCATTCCAAATTCTAGTAAAACATGCAGGTCAATATGGAATACCAGTAGATATTTTTGAACCAAAAGCACAATTAGGAATTCTAGTAATAGGGGCAAAAATAGAAATGAAGAATAATCAAATTATCAGATATAGAGGATTTAATGAAGAGGAAAGGACAAAATTTGCTAACAAAGTTTCAGATTTTTGTAATTCAATTCAAGTAATAAGTAAAATAATCAACGAAGATGGAAAACAGAAAGTTGCAGTTTATGTTGTATTAGATGACAAGGATAACATCAACCAACAAACAATGTTTGAAGCAATAGATAGTGTTTCAGATAAACATGAAAAAACAGCCAGGTTTCTATTAAAAACATTTTAAAAAATCATAGATGAAGAATAGACAAATTATTTCTTCCTTAAAGGGGGGGGTAAAACAATAAAATTTTATCAAAAAAAAGTCTTACAACAATATGATGATATTTTTGTAAATGAGGTTTTTGAAAAAAAAGGACAAAAATATTTGTAAAAAAAATTTTTGAAAATGAGTGGACGAATTATCAAATAATGATGAAATTATAAGATCATGCCTAGGCGTTAAACCCCCCTATGAAAAAAGGGGTTTCAGGCATATGATGAAATTTTGGAAAACAGGCATTTTGATGGGGGGTTGAGCACTTGTGCCTAGATAGAAAAAGCAAGAGTAATTCCACCAAGGTATCCCAACAAAGAAGGGGCAATCTTTCTAAAGTAGGCGTAAAAGCTAAACCCCCACAAATTAAGTGAATTTGTAGAAAAAATCCATAGAAATTGACCAAATATTTCCCAAAAATGAATTTGAAAAGAAGTACAATCCAGGTTAAAAATAATTCAAAATAATGAAATTTATAAAAAAATAGTCAATTAATTGTTCCAAATACCCCCCTATTTTGACATAATTTTCCCCTAAAATATAAAAAACTTCAAAATACTAAAATGAAAATTTACGTTGCAACTATATATCAAAAAAGGAGTGACAAATTATGGCACGAATGGGTTTAGTAATTGTAATTGGAGCAATAATTGGTTCCATGGTACTAGCAAATTACATGTACATGCAATATCAAACCAATTTCATCGAAGTTAGTGAAGGGGAAACAGTGCTTGTGGGACCAGTAGAATACATAGTAACTTTTGAGGGCACACATGATGGCGATAAAGAGACAGAGCCAGAAAATACATTTGTAAAAATTGGCATTATTGCAAAAAATATCAGTGATGAAAATACAGTTGTGTCAGGAGGACAATTTTTCTTAATAGATGAAAAAGATCAAAAACACAAGGCAGTTTTTGGTGAATTTTCATCAAAAGACCTATGGTTAGTAGGATTAGAACCAAACAAGCCAATTGAAGTTACAACACAATTTGATATTCCATTTGATGAGGATGAAAATTATAAAGTTGTCATAAGACCGCAAAAGGATCAAGCAACAGTAGATACTGCATCAATTTGTCTTACAAATTGTTGATCGATAAATTATAAAAAATAAAAAAAGTGTCAAATTTTATTATAGTAAGCGTAGTATTGTGTGACTTTTACTACATAACACATACTATTTTTGAAAAAAGTCATGGCAATATCTAAAGCCAAAAGAGCTGAAGCAGCTAAGAAAGCAGCAAGAACTCGAAAGAGGAATGCAGCTAAGAAAGCAGCTGAAGCACTAAAGGCAGCAGCAGCTCGTAAGAGAAAGGCAGCAGCAACTCGAAGGAAGAATGCAGCTAAGAAAGCAGCACCAAAGAGAAAAACTGCAGCAAAGAAAAAGGCAGCTCCAAAACGTAAGGCAGCTAAAAAGAAAGCAGCTCCAAAACGTAAGGCAGCTAAGAAAAAGGCCGCTCCAAAACGAAAAACTGCAGCAAAGAAAGCAGCTCCAAAGAGAAAGGCAGCTAAAAAGAAAGCAGCACCAAAACGAAAAGCTGCTCCTAAACGCAAAGCCGCTCCAAAGAGAAAGGCAGCTAAACGAAAACGTTAAGCTGTCGAATCACCTTTTTTAAAAATTACCATACTAGATATACTATATTTCTAAATTCGAATTTAGAAACATTATAAATCTACAGATGTAAATCAATCAGACATCTGCAATTCAGGCAAAACAAAAATTTTTTCAGGCTTTATTTTCAAAATGATTCGTTTCTCATTTTCTTGCTTAAACGGATAATTAGGACGTCCCATATACTGTTGAGTTAATTTATCAGCATGAATATATTCAGAGTCAGAAATTATTTCAATAACTTTACCTCTAATTGTTGTCATATCAAGAGGATTATGATTTGAGGTAACAGATACTGCAACACGAGGGTCACGTAAGATATTTTTGTGTTTTATCCTACCCTCAGCAGTGTTTACTAAGATAAACCCATCCTCATAATTTGCCCAAACAGGAGAAACCTGGGGTGAACCATCTTTCATTACAGTTGCAATGAAAACAAGATTTTTTTCTGAAAATAATTTTACAACTTTTTCATCAGTCATTTTCCTACTATTTGTGGCATCCATAAAATAAAGTTTGGATATGCAAAATTTATCATATTTTTATCAAAATTTTGAGTATTTTGATTTTACAATGAAAGAATGAATAGATCGCAAAATAAAAAACAATACAAATTATTTTTTATTGGATTTTTCAAGCACGTTAGTCATTGCTCTATTCATAATTTCCATTACCAAATATTGTGAATATTCAGCAGATTTCTTACCCTTAGATTTACCAGTTTTAGGCCCAAGAGATTTGAGAATCTTTTCAATTTTCTCAGAGGTATTATCAATGATTTTTGAATACGTCGAATCAAAGTTTTCAGGTGTTTGAAAATCTAAGAGTTTTGTAGAAGTGCTGTAAAATTTAGTGATGGCACCTCTAGATTCTTCAATTCTTGCAATTTCAATTAGTCCAGAATTTTTCAAAATTTCCAAATGATGTCTTACTGTAGTTAGTGCTTTTTTGAATCCGTGTTTTTTTAGTGCAGTGGATATTTGATCAGCAGACATTGTTTGTCGATATAGAATTTCTACTATTTTTGCTCGTGCAGGGTCTTCAATTGCGCGTGCATCATCTGTGCTCGTAGTAACAATACGATTTACTTTAATCTCTTTTTCTAATAATGTAGACATACAAGAATTGATTTTAATCTGATCTAAAAGATCCTTGTATCATATTTTTTTGTCTAATCGCATCAATTTTTGTTTACTTTAATAAACTTAGTACCAGTTCTAAAAAAATACCCTATGCTACAAAAACTATTGTAACGCATCTAAATAATATAGTAGCACTATAATTATTATCATAGTACTTTATAATTATCAGTACCGCATTAAGTAATATAGTAGTGGTCAAAAAATATGAAAAAAATGAAATTTCAAAACATATGTTGTCAAATAGGCCATATGGAGATAGAATTAAGATAATATGAAAATCAATATTAGAGTTGAAAGTTAGCTAACAGTCAACATTACGTATAGAAATTATCTAAAGGGACAATCTAGTTAATTTCTCATATGCAATTACATATCTTTGAGTAATTGTTTGGATTATTTCTGATGGGATTTCTGGTGCAATTGGTTCCTTTCCACTATTTCGATCATCTTCAAATTGCTTTTGATAACCATTAGCAGTCAACCAATCACGCAAAATTTGTTTGTCGTATGATTCTTGAATTTTTCCAATTTCATAGGTTTCTTTTGGCCACAATCTATACTCGTCAGGTCCAATTGAATCCCCTAAAACAATTTCACCATCCAAAAGTCCAAATTCTAATTTTAAATCAGCTAAAATAAAACCAGCAGCATCAGCTACAATAGCCATTTGATTATAGATATCAATAGATGTTTTCTCTAACCAAGAGTATTGTTGTTCAGAAACTAAATTCATTTCTAGTGCTTTTGTTTTGTCAACAGGAATATCATGTTCAGACTTTGTAGTTGGATCAAAAAATGGTTCAGTTAATTTTGCAGCCATTTGAGTATCTGTATCATTAGGTAATTGTACATCGCCATTTTTCCATCGACCAATTAAACTACCATAAAAATAGCCTCGAACTACACATTCCATAGGAATCATTGTCATTTTTTTAACTGAAATCTCTGTTTCAGATTCTCGCTTTACAAAATGATTTGGAACATCTAGTTTATCAAACCAAAATTCTGCAAAACGGCACAAAACCTCCCCCTTTTTTGGAATTTCTTGCTTGAATTTTACATCATATGCTGAAACTCGGTTAGAAAATTTGAAGAGCATGGTACTTTCATCTACGTCATATAGATCCTTTACCTTACCAGAAGTTAAAAAATTCAAACAATTCAAATTTTGATTAATAGGATTTAACTGCTATGATGGCTAGGAACCCATCATACCAACCATCTTAGGCATTTCACGATAAGCTTTGTTTACAAATACTTCGTTATCAGCACTTATCATAACAAATTGCATCGAATTACCAGGGGGCGGTGAAACAATAATTTTCTTTCCAGGTTCTAATGATGAGATATCAAGAATATCACCATCTCCAAAATTTATGTGAAGGTTAGTAATGGTTTCAGAACCAGTATTTTGTAAAGTTACCCTACCCATGACAAAAAGACTTTGTTTGTCAAGAAGTGGATCAACATATAGAGAATATTTTTCTGTCGAGATGGATAATTTTACAATATCATTTCCAAAAATTACAGCCATTGCTCCGATTACAGAAATTCCAATAATCAGAATTATTGAATATGAATTCAATTTACACCATTAAAAATACTGAAGTACTTTGTTTTATTGAATTTGGACGCCATTCCAAAATGCAACCATACCTTTGATTTTTTTAGCAGCATCATTAGGTTCTGCATAATACCATGCACAATCCTTGTTGGTTTTACCATCAACAGTTACAGAGTAATAGTTGGCTTTTCCTTTCCAACCACATACAGTAGTTAGTTCAGTTTTTGAAAAGTATTCTAATTTGATTGAGTCAAATGGAAAATAATGATTTCCCTCAACAATTTCAGTATTATCACTTTCAGCGATTACCACATCATTCCAAATTGCTTTCATGATACTAATAAAAAAATACCATATTTAACCAAATCTTCTGATTTAGAATAGAGTTTCAAGAAAAATTATCTAAGTCAGTTTAGGATTAATTTTGTGCTTTGACTTGCTCACGTTTTGTAAAGTCTGGTTTTATTCCAAGCGAATCATAGTTTCCAGATGAGCATGTAAAGCACATAGAATCCTTTGGCATTCCTACAGCATCAGCTAAATTCTCAGCATCATTATATCCTAAAAAGTCAACACCAATACTTTTTCGTACCATTTCAGTTATTTCTTCAGTGTTCATTTCTTTACCATCAGTAAATGTTGCAAGTTCCTCTTGAGACGGAAAATCAATTCCAGCATAACAAGGATAGTTAATTTGTGGATATGTAATTAGCATGCTAATTTTTTTAGCACCTGCTCTTCTGAGTGCTTTGATTATAGCTTTAGAACTAGTACCTCTGACTAAACTATCATCAATTACTACAACATGTTTGTCTCGAATTATTTCACTGATTGGAATTATCCATCGGTTAATTTCTACTCTGTCACTTTGGTGAGGTTCAATGAAACTTCTCAAAGGACCTTTCTTGCTGTATCTGTCTTTTAGTAGTCCCTCATCAAAAGAGACTCCAAGTTCTTGTGCATAACCCAAGGCTGCAGGTCTTGCAGAATCTGGAACAGGAATTACTAAATCTGCATCTCTAATTGGGAATTTTTTTGCCATAAATCTTCCAATATTTTTTCTAGAAACGTAAATGTTGTGTCCTTCCATCATACTTGATGGATGTGCAAAGTAAGTAAATTCAAATGAACAATGTGCACGAGACGTATCATCTGAGAACTTTTCAGTCTCTAAACCATTTTTACTTAATTTAATTAATTCACCAGGTACTACATCTCTTTGCAACGTTGCAGCAACTGCAGTTACAGCTGCTGATTCAGAAGTTACAATGTATGTGTCATCAGATTCTTTATGGCCCAAAACCATTGGACGAAATCCTTTAGGATCTCTTGCAGCATATACGGAATTATCATCAGAAATAAAAGTAAAACAATACGAACCAACCATTTCATTTTTTAAAATTGAAAGTGCTTTTCCCATTTCCCCATTTTCAGAAATTAATGAAACCAATCTTTCTGCAGCAACCAAAGTATCACTTGCATTTTGTGGTGTAAAAGAACAACCTCCAACTAAATTTGATAATTCTTGGGCATTAGCAATGGTTCCATTATGTGCAATACAAAGATCTTTTACTTTGAGTGGTTGAGCATTTGCCAAAGTACTGGTTCCCATTGTAGAATATCTAACATGTCCAATTACACATGGAGATGCATATTCTTGTGCAATTTTTTTAAATTCTGATGAAGAATGAGAAACTAAACCTACTTTTTTGAATGGTGGTTTGTTAGGTACTGCAAATCCCCATGCCTCTTGTCCTCTATGTTGTAAAGCACGTAATGCATCAAAAACCATAGGAACGACATTCTTTCCAGACAGACTGTAAATTCCTACTACTCCACAATTTTCTTTAACTTTAGGCACGTAGAACCATCTCCTTTAACGAATTAAACCAAGTCTTTTGTGCCTTATCAACGCTTAGATCAATTATTGATTTAGAATCATTACTAAATTGAATGGAATTACCAATAAACTCACCAATTA
>ERZ802827.189-NODE-189-length-33619-cov-51.7769_pt1 | contig 33619 bp, 27 predicted proteins | sample MGYA00345652_ERZ802827 | MGnify/ENA primary metagenome ERZ802827 (study PRJEB30503, sample SAMEA104212372) | marine metagenome | biome: Westerlies Biome; feature: [SRF] surface water layer (ENVO:00010504) within the epipelagic zone...; material: water... | reverse complement strand
AGATCACTCACTTGCTTGACACCCATCAGCCGCATATCGCGCTCAATTTCAGCTTTAAGGTTTCCCAGCGCGCGCTCAACACCAGGCTGCCCCGCCGCTGCGAGTGCGTACAAATACAACCTTCCGCCAGATACAGCCTTTGCACCTACTGATAGGGCCTTCAGTATGTGCGTCCCCCGCTGGATACCACCCTCACAAATGACATCGATCTTGTCTCCAACCGCGTCGCAGATGTCAGCCAACTGGTCGAACGGCGCACGCGCCCCGTCTAACTGACGACCACCGTGGTTGGAAACCATAATGCCGGTGCAACCAATATCTACCGCCCGCTTTGCATCCTCCACCGACATAATCCCCTTCAAGGCAAACTGTCCATCCCATTGGGCGCATAGCCTCTCAGCGTCTTTCCAAGACATGGTCGGATCTAACATGCTCGAGAAGTAGTCACCTACCGATACCGCAACGTTTGTGCCCTGATCGACGTGACTAGACAGGTGAGGCATGTCGAACTTCTCTTTCGTAAAAAAGTGCCAAGCCCACGCAGGGTGTGTCGCAAAACTCAGCGCAGACTGGAGGTTGAGCTTTGGCGGCGAGGTGAAGCCAGTCCTGAGATCGCGCTCACGATTACCTCCTGTAACGGTATCCACGGTTAAAGCCATCACATTGAACTGCGCAGCTTTTGCCCGCTCCACCAGTGCATCGTTGAGACCTCTGTCTTTGTGAAAGTAGAACTGAAATAGTTTCGGGCCCGGTGCGAGTGAGGCTATCTCCTCGACTGATACCGTTGCGAGCGATGACACACCAAACATGGTGTCGAAGTTCGTTGCAGCTTTAGCGACAGCTCGCTCGCCATCATGATGAAATAGTCGCTGTAGCGCTGTCGGCGCGCAATAGAGCGGCATGGCCAGCTTCTGACCCATAACCTCGACCGACATGTCGATCTCCTCCACGCCATTTAAGACATTAGGCACGAGATCAACACTTTCATAGGCTTCAGTGTTTCTGCGGTAGGTAATCTCGTCGTCTGCCGCACCATCAATGTAGTGGAAGATGGGGCCGGGTAGTCGGCGACGTGCCAACTCTCTGAAATCTGCAAAGTTGTGACAATCTGTCAAACGCATACGTATTCCTATTTGCAGTCAGCCCACACCAAGGCATGATAAACGACTTTCTGCGCGCCGGCGCGTGATCCGATACAGAGACCTGTGAGCGCAGGTTATGTGTCCCCATCGAGACAGGAAACATCTGACTATGACAGTCATCAATAAACTTGCTAAATCACTGATTCACAAATTCGTTTGGCTGACATGCGCCGCTCTCTCGGCACAAGGCGCAGTCGCAGGGCTCTTAATGACGCCGACTGCCGACCCTGACCTCGTTTATCAAGGCACGATTTTAGAAGGGGATTACGATGACAGCATCGCAGAGCCCTCGTTTTTTCTCGGGTTCGAAGCGGGGCAACGCGTTGCCAGCCCAGCGCAAATTAGCGCCGCCATCAACGCTTGGAAGGGCCAGTCCGACCGACTCAAGGTCGTAGAGTACGCGAGGACACATGAAGATCGGCCACTGTTTGCTGTATTTATCTCCGCACCGCAGAATTTGGCTCGCTTAGATGCCATTAAATCAGACATTGCGACACTATCCGATGCGCGCCGCGTCACTGACGACGAAGCCGCAAATATTATTGAATCACTGCCTGCCGTCGCCTGGATGGCCTACTCCATTCACGGTAACGAAACCTCGGGGGCCGATGCAGCCTTGGCGAGTATCTATCACCTCATTGCGAGCAACGATGACGAGGTGACAGCCATGCTGGAAAATATGATCGTTGTCATCGATCCCATGATGAATCCCGATGGCAGAGCCCGGTTTACCAAGTCCTTAGAGCAGTATCGAGGTACAGCACCCAATGTCGATGATCAGTCACTTCTTCACACAGGTGACTGGCCCTTTGGGCGAACCAATCACTACTTTTTTGACCTCAACCGAGACTTCTTTTTATTAACGCAACCGGAGACTCGTGGGCGAGTTGCGCTCATCAATAACTGGCGCCCCCAGCTGATTATAGATGCGCACGAAATGGGGTCACAAAGTACCTTTTTAATGGGCCCACCGCGTCAGCCGCTCAACACCAATATCGATACCGATTTACAAAAATGGGCGCGGGTGTTTTCGGTGGAACAAGGCACTGCCTTTGATGATCGGTCTTGGCGTTACTTTACGGGAGAGTGGTTCGAAAATTGGTATCCGGGTTACTCAAACTACGCCGAGTATCGGGGCAGCATGCACATCCTCTATGAGCAATCGCGCATGGCTGAAGACGGTGTACGCCGTCCCGAAGGTACGGTGCAGACGTATATGGAGTCCGTACATCACCAGTTTGTCAGCACAATGGCAAATCTAAAATCACTGTCAGCTCACTCCCAAGCGATGTATCGCGACTACTGGGACGGCAGAAAATACAACGTATCGAGCAAAAGCACCTTTGCAGATCGCAGCTACGTGATATTAGCGACTGCAAATCATGGACGAGTCAATGCCTTAGCCGAGCGCCTCGAAGCTCAGGGCATTGAGATGTACACCAATACAGCCCCGCTGAAAGTGGCGTCTGCAACGACACAGCTTGGTGCTCAAGAAAAAGGCGTCGTTATTCCCAAGGGCAGTCTTATCATTCCCAACCGACAACCCGATGCGCCGCTTGTTGCCGCGATTATGGAATTTGATGCCGACGTTCGAGAGTCGGTTTTAGTCGAGGAAAGACAACGTGTTCTGAGAGATGAGTCATCACTCATGTATGACACAACCGCCTGGAACTTCAGCATGATGTATGGGCTACCGGCAGTAACCGTACCTCAACATCTGGATAAAGGCTTGAAGCCGTGGCAGCCCGCAACACCGGTGATTGACGTCAAGCCGGATGCGATCGCTTGGACCGTGGACGGTGACGATGACCGCTCAGTTGCGTTTGCGGCTCGGCTCATGGAGCGAGATATTCAGGTCCGAGTTATCGATAAGGCCACCGTATTATCGGGTCAGTCCTTATCGCGCGGATCCGTGTTCGTTACCGCAATGGATAATCCACACACCGATAATTTGCCGATGCTAATTGCGGCCGAGGCTGAGAACTTGACCCTGTCGGTAAAGTCCATTGACTCCGGTTTTGGTGCGGGCGACCTCCCCGATTGGGGTGGTGCGCACTTCCGATTACTCTCCAGGCCGCAGATCGCGATACTGAGTCAAGCGGGCTTCAGCAGCTATGATGTGGGCTCGACTTGGTGGGCCATCGACACACACCTCGGAATTCGTCACAGCCAGCTCGATGCGGCGTACTTATCGCGGGCAGACCTGCGTCGATACAGCACGATCGTTATACCCAATGGCTACCGCCCGTTGGGCGGCTCAGAGTTAGAGGCGTTGCGTGGTTGGGTTCGACAGGGTGGTACGTTAATCGCTCACGATAACAGTGCCGCCAATCTAGCCCGCGAGGGGGGCATAGGCAGTGTGCGAACGATCGGAGACGCTTTGGATGACGCTCAGGACTACGATATTGCCCTGCAGCGCGAGCTATTAGCGACGAGTGAGGAGCTCGATATGGCAGCGGTCGGCACTCACCGGCTCAATCCAACCATTGCCTACCCTTGGGATCAGGGAAGCTCGCCACTTTCGGCAGAGGAACTCAAACGCCGCGATACATGGCAGTCAAGGTTTATGCCGTCCGGAGCAATGGTGGCAGGTCGAGTCGATCCGCTCCACTGGATGAGTTTTGGCACAGGTAACATGCTGCCGCTACTGTACAGCGAGCAACCTGCATTCATGACCAAGGATCGACAGCAATCGATTGTCCGAGTCGGTATACACGAACCCGATCCAACGGCTGAGCAGGCTGAGACGATTAACTGGTCGACTACGCCCAGAGGTAAGGCTCTGAGGGTACGTATGAGCGGCCTATTGTGGCCGGAGGCCGCCTCGCGTATTGCAAACTCGGCATACGTGACGCGAGAGCGTATCGGTAAGGGGCAGGTTATCCTGTTTTCCGGACAACCGAACTTCCGTGGATCGACTCGAGGGGTGGGACGCGTTTGGCTAAACGCCTTGATCTATGGCCCAGGATTAGGCACATCACCCAAAATTGACCTGTGACACTGGGACGCTCATAAACCCACAATTGCAATCGAAAGCCACTTCGCTGAGGCTTGGCTAACAGAACAATATTCATCACAAAAAAAAGGAGATGCGGCATGCCGCGAGTAAATTTGGAAGGTAGTTCGTCAATTGTCACTGGAGGCGCATCTGGCATTGGAGAGGCCTGTGCACGTCAGCTAGCAGACCTGGGCTCCAAAGTGGTTATTGCCGACCTCAATGAGGAGCGCGGTCAGCAGATCGCCGAGGAGATTGGTGGGGCGTTCGTAAAGTGTGACGTCTCAAGTATTGAAGACGCAGATGCAGCGGTGGCGGCAGCTGCCGCCTTGGGCCCGCTTAGGGCTTGTGTGAACTCAGCGGGTCTGGGCGCCGCTGGTCGCACGGTCAGCCGCGACGGCGAACCCTTTCCGCTCGATAAGTTCAGCTTTGTTATCAAGGTCAACCTCATCGGTACTTTCAATATGCTCAGCCGAGCTGCGGCGCAAATGGCAAAGAACGACCCTCTTGATGATGATGGCGGTCGTGGCGCCATCGTCAACCTAGCATCAGCAGCGGCGTTTGATGGCCAAATTGGGCAATGTGCCTACTCGGCCTCCAAAGCGGGTGTTGTGGGTATGGCGCTTCCAATTGCGAGAGATCTCGCCGCTGTTGGTGTCCGTGTGAACACGGTTGCACCGGGACTTATCGATACACCTATCTATGGGGAAGGTCCCGAATCAGAGGCATTTAAAGCACACCTTGGTAAATCAGTGCTCTTTCCTAAGCGACTAGGTAGTGCAGAAGAGTTGGCTTACGCCGTTGTCGACTGCATTACCAACCCGTATATGAACGCCGAAGTCATTCGACTGGACGGTGGCATACGCATGCCGCCAAAGTGATCCTCTCTGATCGCATTTAAATCTCATGATAAAGCCCTTGCCATCGTGGCAAGGGCTGGTTAAACAGCGTTTTTAAGCGGTATGCAGCCAGTCCAAAGTGGTGTCACGGCGACCATACCCGACGACAAAACCGAGGTAAGGCCCAATGCGTAGGAACACACGCAGATAGTGTCTAACTCAGTATTTCGTTCAATACTCGCCGCTTTTTCGTGTTTCACTAGGCCGTAGGCACAAAACTGGTCCAGATTTGACCCACTTCCCCTCGGGTTCGCCACAGCTACCGGGGTAATTTATCTAAAAATCGGAGCCCCACATGGAGAAGCCCACCTTTAAAGAGGAATCCCTCAAGTATCACATCGAGGGAAAACCAGGGAAGCTGGAAGTCAGAGCGACCACACCTCTTGAGACACAGGCTGACCTATCGATGGCTTATTCGCCCGGCGTTGCGCACGCCTGCGAATACATTGTTGAAGACCCTCTCAACGCATCAAAAGTAACCGCTCGCGGAAACCTCGTTGCAGTCATCAGTAATGGAACCGCTGTTCTGGGGCTAGGCGCCATTGGTGCGCTGGCATCCAAACCTGTCATGGAAGGCAAAGCGGTTCTGATGAAAAAGTTCTCAGACATCGACACCTTCGATCTAGAGATCGAGGAGCGCGATCCTGAAAAGCTAGTCAATATCATTGCCTCGCTCGAACCAACCTTCGGCGGTATCGTTCTCGAGGATATCAAGGCGCCTGAGTGTTTTTACGTGGAACGCCAACTGCGTGAGCGAATGAATATTCCGGTTTTTCACGATGATCAACACGGCACAGCCGTCGTATCGACAGCGGCAGTCATTTCTTGGCTGAAGCTCACTGGTAAGAAAATGGAAGAGGTCAAACTCGTGATCTCTGGCGCAGGTTCAGCCAGCATGTCCTGTGCAGACCTGATCGTAAGCCTGGGACTTAAACGCGACAACGTCTTCATGTGTGACAGCAAAGGCCTTATCTATGAAGGTCGTGAAGAAGGCATGAACGAATTTAAAGCGCGCTACGCGCGCAAGACCGATAAGCGAACATTAGCCGAGGCAATGGAAGGCGCCGATATCTTCTTTGGCCTGTCTACCGGCGACTGCGTGACGCAAGATATGGTCAAGCAGATGGCGCCTACCCCTCTGGTGTTGGCCATGGCAAATCCAAACCCTGAAATTCACCCCGACCTCACTCGCGAGGTGCGCCCCGATGCGATCATTGGCACTGGGCGCTCTGACTTCCCCAATCAAGTGAACAATGTTCTGTGCTTTCCGTTCCTCTTTCGCGGTGCACTGGATTGCGGTGCAACCACGATTAATGACGAAATGAAAATCGCCTGTGCCTATGGCTTAGTTGACCTCGCACAGCAAGAAGCATCGGAAGAAGTAGCACTGGCCTATGATGGCCAGTCACTCAAATTTGGCCCGGACTACATCATTCCTAAGCCATTCGATCCCCGACTATTTGAGCGCGTCCCGGTGGCAGTCGTGGAAGCCGCGATGAAGACCGGTGTCGCGACACGCCCCATTGAGGATCTCGAAGAGTACCGGCGAACACTAAGTAAACATGTCACGCGCTCAGGCATGTTCATGCAGCCCGTCGTTAATGCCGCGATGAATAGCGGACTCAACATCATTTACTCCGATGCGGAAAATGAGACCGTGCTTCGCGCCGTCCAAACTGTCGTCGACGAGTCAATTGCACGTCCAATTCTGGTCGGTCGCCCCGACGCCATTAACGCGGTCATTGACGACCTCGGCCTGCGGATAAGGCTTGGCGAAGATGTCGATGTCATCAACCCCAGAAGTTATGACAAGTACGATACGTATTCGCATGACTACCACCAAATCGCCGGTCGCAGTGGTGTATCGGTTGAGCGCAGTGGCGTTCTTCTGAGGACAGACAGCACGGTCATTGCTGCGATGGCACTTCGCAATGGCGATGCCGACGGTATGATTTGCGGCAAGGTAGGTAGTTTCACTGATCACTTCCAAACCTTGCGTTCGGTCATTGGCATTCAAGGCAAGGACGTACGTGCCTCGACGCTCACAACACTCTTGTTCGACGACGGCCCACTCTTCTTGACGGATTGCTTTATCGACCTTGATCCGACAGTCGACCAGATTGTCTCAAAAACGCTGCTGGGCATTGAGCAAGTGAGGCAGTTCGGCATCACACCGCGCGTCGCACTACTGTCACATTCAAACTTTGGTTCATCAGACGCACCCTCTGCCAGAAAGATGCGACAGGCCAGTGAGATTCTCCGTGCCCGACTTCCCGATGTGGAGATAGACGGTGAAATGCATTCTTTGACCGCTCTTGATGCCACCTATCGACAAACAATCTTTGCTGACAGTCAACTGCAAGGCAAGGCCAATCTCTTGGTCTTCCCGGGTCTTGATGCGGCAAATATTGCCTTGGGACTGCTGCGGCAAAAGGCAAATGGACTGTTAATTGGGCCGTATATGTCAGGACTTAAGCGACCAGCTCACATCATGGTGAACTCGGCTACACCGCGTGCCATGTACAACGTTACAGCGTTGGCCGTCGCTGAGATTCTATCGAAGCAGGCTTGATGAGCGCGCGTCAGGACTCAGGGTTTAGGCCTCATCAGCATCGAGGTCGGATTCACACTCATCCACAATAAAGCTTTGCGTACGGTCCCGATCAAACAGTCGTTCTTCATCCGCGGCCAGCTCTTGTTGGGCGGGCTCACTGCTCATATCCGCCATAGCGGCTTCCATCGCGTAGTAGTTGTCAAACCACACCTCCATCATGACATCAAAGCCGGGCGTATCGGCGCCATCACCCGCGAGAATCGGGTAGCGACGGACATACTTGAGTGCATGAGGACTGAGGTACTTCTCACCCAGCAATCGGTGGTGTGACTCGTAATAGTCGCGAAAAGCCTCAAGTGACAGGTCAGGTCGTTTAAATAATAACGTCACCACTTTAATCACGAGCGCGCTCCTTTGTCAGTTTTATGCCTACCATCTGCATCTCGCAGCATCACTTCATGGATGAGGAAACAACATGCTCAGCGCCCTCAATAGCGCCAAACCGCTCGATGCGCTCACTAAAAAGGTGTTCCGGACTCACTGACTCGTACTTCATCGAATCATCATCCGGATTGGAATAAAAACCCAGTACATAACCGCCTTTGGCGTAACCGATGAGTGCGCGAAGCTCGGGACTCAACTTGCTCGCATGATGGGGTGGACATGACAGGTACTGGTTCTCCTCCTGACGAAGCCAGCCGAGTGCGTAATGCATGAACACGCCCGTTCGCACCTCATCAGCGGTAACGTTGGCACCACCACCATGCAATACCGTGCCCGTGTAACACAGCACCGAACCCACGTTCATTTCGGCATAGGCTATTTCGTGCGGCTCCGGGTATCTGTCCTTTTCCCAATGGTGCGAGCCGGGTACCACCTGCGTCGCTCCGTTGTCTCTTGTGAACGGGGTTAGGGCCCATATCGTGCTGAACAGCGGCTCAACCTTACGCGGTAAATAACCACCCCAAATGCCGCGATCGCGGTGCAGGATTTGCGCGCTTTCGCCGGGAGCTATGGCAACTGCCGATGTGAAGTGCAACTGAATATCATCGCAAAAGTCCTTGAGATACTGCCGTGCCGACGCAAGCATCAGGGGATGCAGTGCGACATCACCACAAGCCTCAGACCGCGCGATAAGTGCTCCTATGCGCTGCGTTTTAAAACCCGTGAACTCATCTTGACCATAAACCGATTGTGCTAAATAAGGGGACAGCTCTGCTTTCAGCCGGTCCAGCTCATCAGAACCCATGACATTATCGAGAATGACCGCGCCATCTCTGACGAGCACATCAGTGATATCGCCGGTCGTTGCGGTCGCCTCTAAGTGTTGAATCTCCGCCATAATGCCCTCTATTTTTTTACGTTATAAACAGGCTCTCTTAAAAACGTCATAGTAAATGACTGATATGCCATGTCTACATCGAACGATTTCGACTGTAGCCATAACTGATCTACAGGTGCTTAACAGACAGGGATTTGACGACGTGGTGGCCCACTCAAAGAGATGACATGGGTCTCGGTCTTTGCCAACACGTGTCATGACCTACGAACAGCAACAAGTTCTCATAAAAACTCATAAAAGACCGTCATCCCGGCATGATATTGTCATTCACAGTGATCTTATTGATCTTGTCGAGTCCACTGTTGCGTAAGATCACCACGATAAACGCGCAGCCACCCATACGAGGTAAGCCACATGTTCAATGCATTACTCGCCACCAAAGAAGACGGACAGCAGAGCGTCGACGTTACTCAAATTGATCATGCTAGCCTGGCCGAGACAGGTGTGTTGATAAAGATCGACTACAGCACCATCAACTATAAAGATGCGTTAGCAATCACAGGCGCCGCGCCGATTATTAGGCAGCATCCCCTGGTGCCCGGTATCGACCTTGCAGGCACCATCGAAGACAGTGACGATCCCGCTTGGCAAGTCGGTGACAAAGTCATCGTGAATGGCTGGGGGATGGGCGAGGCGCACTCGGGTGGCTTAGCACAATATGCCCGTGTGCCCAGTAGCTTTTTAGTTAAGCTGCCACAAAACATGACGACCCGTCATGCCATGTGCATTGGCACGGCAGGCTACACTGCAGCGCTGTGTGTAGATGCACTGGAGGCGCAGGGTGTCACGCCGACGCAGGGCGAGATCCTAGTGACCGGCGCCAGTGGAGGTGTCGGTAGTGTCGCGGTCGCCCTTTTGTCAGCGCGCGAGTTCTCGGTCGGTGCGTCAACCGGAAAACCGGGCGCCGCAGCTTACTTAACGCACCTTGGAGCCTCATCAATTATCGATCGACACACACTTTCGGAGGCAGGCAAGCCCTTGCAGGCCGAGCGTTGGGCGGGCGTAGTCGATGCTGTCGGCGGGAACAGTTTAGCTAATGCATGCGCGCAGACTCGCTACGGTGGCGTGGTCACCGCCTGTGGTCTGGCTGAGAGCGCCGCACTTCCCGCTACCGTGATGCCCTTCATCCTGCGCGGCGTTATCCTGCACGGCGTGGACAGCGTTATGGCGCCGCATGCCTCAAGGCTATCCGCTTGGGCAAGACTAGCCCGCGATATGGATCTGAATCTGCTAGAGACCATGGTCACCGAGATTGGACTGTCTGACGTGACTACCATGGCACCAGACGTGCTCGCTGGGAAGATAACAGGCCGACTGTTAGTGGACGTCAATCGCTAGGCTCAGGTAGCGACTCCAATGCCTCATAGATTTGAGTGAATGGTGCAGCGAGGCCCACGGCAGACTCATCTAGCGTCAATCCCAGCCTTACCATGACAAGCTCAGCCTCCGGGACCACAACTACAAATTGGCCAGAGTTACCGCCAGCGTGGAAGGTATTGACTGGCAGATCAGGAAAATCGTAGCGGCGCGTATTTAACCAAAAGCTCAGGCCGTAGAAGTCGGCGGTATCGCTGGGTGTGACCGCCAGACGTTGCCACTCCTGTGACAATAATTCGTCGCGCCCGTGCCAAGCATCGAGCCACCACTGCCCATAAAGGCTCCAGTCGCGAGCGGTAAGATAGGCGAAGCTCGATCCCACTTGGACGCCGCTCACATCAGGCTCAAGCACTGGTGCACCCAGATTCAATCGGTCGTTAACTTCACGGTCTATCCAATCAACATAGGGCTCACCTGCTAAGGATGATTGCCATAAATACGAGACAACGTTGGTGTCACCGCTCGAGTAAACAAATTCTGTGCCTGGGTCGATACGATGCCCATTCATGAGCGGCACCTGCCACATGGGACCATGACCATAAAGCATCTCTGTAACGTCGTCCCCTGGGAAATAGCGCTCGTCGAAGTCGAGCCCGCTGGCCATCGATAATAAATGCCGTAGCGTTAACTCGTCGTCGAGCTGAGATACGGCGGACTCTGGCGAATCCAGCGCAGCTAATTGGTCTTTAACTCCGCTCGACAGGGACATAACACCGCGCCCCACTTGCACACCCACAAACGAAGCCATAAGACTTTTGTTCATGGACCATCCTTGCAAGCGTGTACTGGGACCCACGGGTGCTGCATATCGCTCAGCGACAATCTCGCCCCTGTGCATGATCAACACAGCAAGCGTATTACGGCCACCTTCATAGGGTTCTTCAAACAGCGCATCAATAGCCGTCTCTATCGCCGAATTAGTCGACCGCACTGGCGAGACATCCGAGCTCTGCTCAGCGCGCTGACGCGCAGTATCTGCTGGCAGAGCCGGCTCATTACTATGGAGCGTACAGCCGTATCGATCTCGGTAACTAGCCGTCGCTGAGGCCGTCAATAGGTTCGCCGTCACAAAGCTCTCACCGGTCTCTACATCGACGAATCGATCCATACCCAGCACCGTGGCCAAGCGGGGTAAAACGTCTTTATCAAGGGTGAATTCAACTGGGAGATGACTGATAAATACCCCGGAGCACACCTGCTTTGCAGCGTATCCAACGCCAATCTTGGCCGCACCATGGAGCAGCCACATGACAGCACTTCCGATAACAAAAGAAACCACTAAAACGATTCTTAACATGGAACTCCCTACTGTGTATCAACCAACTCACAGTGTGGCTGATCATGTGCAAGCGCCTGTCTAGACAGGCTCGGACTGTGCAGTAGCAACAAGAATTCAATCAACAATGGTGTGATTCGCGTCCCGAATCTCGCTGAGCAGCGTCAACGCCGCAGATAGCATAAGGAGGAGAGCACCAGACATCCAACAAAGCAGGAGTTCGATACTGCCACTGCGCCATACCGCTTCAAGTAAGTTGTCGCTGCTAGCGACCGAGACAACTAATACCCAGAGGAAGCCAGCAACACAAAGCCCGTAACCGAGCCACCTAACGAGTGCCTGCAAACCCCTCTTGGGCTTCACAATGACACCCTCGAGGTTGATATCGTCAGACATCAGACAATTTCATATTCATATTGATTGAGAAACATTTTCCCTATGCTATCAAATTAGGGCTCAAGCCGAGCAAAGTAGTCTCGCGCTGCGGCCATGACCTTGGGCGCCAAAATGATTGTGCTGACCATCGTTGGCAGTGCCATGAGACCATAGCTTCCCGAGATCAAATTGAAGACAACATCGACACTGACGCTGGCTCCAAAAACCACTGCGGCGATAAAAAACCAGCGAAAATAGGGTTGCCACTCAGCCCCGGCAAGAAAGCCAAAACACTTGGCACCAAAATACCATCCGGTAAACATGGTCGTCGTACTCAGCACCAGTGCAACGAAACCCAGTGCCACCAAACCGATCGTGCCCATCTCATTTTGAACTGCATTAGCGGTCAGCGTAATGCCAGAAAGATTTCCCGGATTTTGCCACTCGCCCGCCAATAAGATGACCAAAGCCGTACACGTACAGACCAGTAAAGTGTCAAAAATAGGACCCAAGGTCGCGACAACACCCTCGCGAATGGGCTCATTCGTTTTAGCCGCGCCATGGGCCATGACCTCGGTACCCACGCCCGCTTCATTTGAAAAGACACCACGACTGACTCCGATGAGCATGATGCCAACAAAACCACCACCGACAGCCGTGGGGTTAAAGGCTTCGGACACGATAAGCCAGAGCAGCGCTGGCACTTCAGTGATGTGCGTAATGACGACATACAGCGTCATCGTTGTATAAACCACGACCATGGTGGGCAAGGACCGAACCGCTACCATCGCCACTCTGGGAAGTCCCCCAAAAATAACGGTAGCCACCAAAACAGCCAAGACCAAACCCGTGGCCAAACCTGCCCACACCGGGGGGGCGCCAGCAAACACTGTCTGACCAATTAGCGCCGTCAATTGATTTGCTTGGAACATGGGGAGCGTGCCGATCAGACCGGCGAGGGAAAATAGGACCGCTAGCGGGTAAAACGTTCGCGGTAGCGCTTCTCTAATGACGTACATGGGGCCGCCTTGAAGGTTTCCAGCACTATCGAGACCACGGTACATGACGCCGAGTGAGCAAGTAAAAAACTTCGTCGCGATGCCGAGAACAGCCGACATCCACATCCAAAAGATCGCCCCTGGCCCTCCCGCCACAATCGCCAAGGCAACACCCGCAATGTTGCCGAGCCCCATCGTATTCGACAGGGCCGCAGCCAGCGCCTGGAAGTGCGATAGCTCACCCTGCTCATCGGGCGTATCGAAGCGACCCGCCATGACCGCAAATGCATGGCCTAAGTAGCGGTAAGGCAGTGCCCTCGATATGATCAAAAAGAACGTCCCACCCCCCAGCAGAAGCGCGACCATCGGTAAGCCCCATACGGCATCTGCGAATGCAATGGACCAAGCCTCTAGTTTTTCAAAACTCATATCAAACTCTCGCCGTCGCGATGTGATGGATGGACTCAGGTCCCACTTAAACCTGACACTGACCCCGCACCATACTACATAGCCTGCAAAGAAGGACTGTCGCCAAAACGCCTCGCTCAGCAAGAAAAGAGCAAGCTCACGACTGGTAGGTCTCTAAATCACCTTAGTGAAATCACCTTTGTGAACGGCAAAGATCCCTGACATCATCATGACCAACACAATTCGAGCAAAGGATGGTGACCAGATGACCAATGCTTCATTCTCGGGAAAAACAGCGCTTATATCGGGCGGGGCCTCTGGGATAGGTCTTGCTACCGCGCAACGTCTAATCGCGCAAGGTGCAACGGTGTGGATTGCCGATATTCAGGACACACTCGGTCAACAGATTGCTGAGGAGATTGGGGCGAACTACCTTCACTTGGATGTAGCCAAAGAAGAGGAATGGACCTCGGCAGTTGAACTTATCGCAGGCCAAGGTCAGGGGCTGCATCTCTTAATGAATAATGCAGGCATCGCTATCGGAGGCACACTAGAGACTCAAACGACAGCGGAGTTCCTACAAACGATCAATATTAATTTGCTGGGCGTCTTCCTGGGCTGCAAAGTCTGTGCACCGTTACTAGCATTATCGGGCGGTGGATCGATAGTCAATGTGTCATCGATTTGGGGGATGGTCTCGGACCCGGGAGCGGTTGCGTATTCAGCCTCTAAGGGCGGTGTCAGGACCATGACCAAGGCAATCGCGCTCGATCTCGCCGATCGCAAAACGCAGATCAGAGCTAACTCAATTCATCCAGGTTTTACCGCGACGCCAATGGTTGTCGGAAGCATGGGTGAGATGGAGCCCGAGGAAGCCGCGCAATTTGCTGCACGCACGATCGAGCGAGTACCTCTTGGTCTAGCTGAAGCAGACCAGATCGCAGCCGCCGCAGTTTTTCTTTTCTCGGACGACAGTAGCTTTATGACGGGCTCAGAACTCGTTATCGATGGAGGCTTTACGTCTGCGTAAGCGGCCAGTCACATCCATCTTCGATCCCTCGACGGTCTTGGACAGAGGGCATCGCCGAACCGATGGGGGCTACATCCAGCGCTGCCACTTAAAGTACGCCAGCAAAGCCAACATCATGGCCGCACAAGAGGCTATCAAATAGTTAAAAGCCTGAGGCTCGTCCACGCCTGGCACGCCGGCCACGTTGACGCCCAACAAGCCTGTCAAAAAACCCAGGGGTAGGAACAGCACCGCCACTATCGTGAACACGTAGGTTTTGTGGTTCATCTCATCAGCCAAACGCGCTGCTAACTCTTCTTGAGCCAGTATTGCGCGATCCCGAATTTGATCAAGATCCTCGATGTACCTCATGAGTCGGTCGGCAATATCGCGAAGTCTGACCCGATGATATTCATCTAACCAAGTGGGGGTTTCGGTGCTGAGCCGACTTAATGCTTCACGTTGGGGTGCCATGTAGCGGCGAAATTGAAGCGCGCGCTTTCGAAGCACAACAATAGATTGTCTAGTGGACGTGGGGTCAGCATCGTCGATGGCCGCTTCTGCGGCTGCAACATCGAGCTCGAGACTCGCAATGCTGTCTGCCATGTCATCCACGACATACTCAACCCAGTCAACCAGTAGTCCTGGAATCGTATTGGCTCCCTCCCCTGAAAGAAGCTCATCGACCAATCTGTCGGTCGACTGCAGTGGGCGCAGGCGCGCACTAATTAAGCGGCTACCGTTAGTCCAGATTCTAAGTGACACCATGTCTTCAGCGTCGGCACCCGGGAGTCGATTTACCCCACGCAAGGTGAGAACCAGATTATCGCCGCGGCGAAGTACCCGGGGTCGCGTTTCTTCGGTGGTCAGCGCACCTGCCGCAACCATGTTTAAACCGCCTGCAGAGAGCAACCACTGTGACGTTTCTGGATCAGCTGCGTCAAAGTGCAGCCAAGTCGCGTCTCCATCGGCGGTGAGTTCGACGGCACTGGCCGAGCCTTGTTGAGTAAGTTTAAGCGCATGAATGAGGCCATGCGTAGATGAAGACGACGGGGTGATCACTGCGTATAGCTCTCGTACAACTCGATAGATCGGTTAAAATCGCTCAATTGTCATCGCTTATCAACTGCTTTTCGGTGGCTCTTTTTATACCGATGGGGTGTACGCCGAGAGCGAACAAGGATGCCGTATACGCGATCTAAAAAGCGTAATGACACAATATTAAGACGCGGAAGCGTTGTAGGCTATACCTATGAAACACATGTTAGTGACTCTCGTCGCGTTGTTTATCGCATCAGCGTCATACGCTGATTATTCGCGCGACTACATCGATACCGTGCCGGTTAAATACACTCAGTCGGCCGATACGGCCATTGCATATCGTGTCTTTAATCGGGGAAGCGATCATCCAAAACTGTTGCTTGTCATGGGCTTAGGTGGCGCGGGTGCCGCGTGGGGTGATGACTTTATTCAACGCATTGAAGCTCAGGGCTTTGAGCTTATGGTGATAGACAATAGAGACACCGGCGGCTCCGATCTATTCACCAACTGGGGAACACCCACTATTTGGTGGCAGATCCTCAAGTACGAGCTTGGCTTCTCGGTTGACGCACCCTATACGCTTCGCGATATGGCAAGTGACAGCGTTGCGGTACTTGACGCGGAGGGCCATGACCAAGTGCACGTGATGGGCGTCTCGATGGGCGGAATGATTGCGCAGGTTATCGCGGCCCAACATCCGGAACGAGTTCAGACGCTCACGTCCATTATGTCGACCACCTTTGCTCCGCACCTACCTCCCCCATCCCGAGCGGCGGAAGATGAACTAAGGGACCTTGCTGGTGGCGACGCCGAGTTATCAAGGGAAGCAAAAATGCGTGCGCGAGGTTTTCACCCGGAGTCCATGGAGCGTCATCTCATGGCTATTTTTAAGTCCGGCGATCGGACGAGGGAGGTGCAGACTATATCGGCGCCCACATTGGTGCTTCACGGCTCAGAGGATCCACTTGTGCCACCGGCGCATGGCATGCACACGGCGGAGCAAATTGAGGGGTCACGATTTGTCTTGCTTGACGGCATGGGACACAACCTGCCAGATGAGTTTCATGATCAAATTGTAGGATTGATGTCCGAACACATTTACAGCCAAATAGATGACCAGCAACTTCATCAGCAACAACAGAAGCATGTTTACTACGATGAGATGACGTCGAATGACCACTAACCGAACACAGTTACAATGTTATCGACACCGCGGAGCTGTGACATCTACCACAGCCGCTATTGCAGCCTTGATGATCAGCATGGCGCTACAAATACCAACGGCGCATGCCGATGATTCAGGGGCACTTGATGGACTTATAAGCGGACTGCATCAGGATGCTCACGAGGGGAATTTCGAAACCTACTTTGACCGCTACACCCCGGACGCGGTGTTTTTAGGGACTGATAAGACTGAGCGCTGGACCATTGACGAATTCAAACGCTACGCCGAGCCTGCCTTCGCCGATGGACATGGGTGGACCTACAAAGTGATCGAACGTCATTGGGAAGGATCGGGTGATACCCGCTGGTTCGATGAAGTCTTGCTAAACGCCAAGCTTGGCCACTGCAGAGGCACCGGGGTAGTACGACGCATCGATGGAGAGTGGAAGATCGCCCATTACGCGTTAACCATGCTAGTACCTAATGTAATTGCCGCAGAGGTAGGCTCGCAAACTCGACGCACCGACGGCGTGACGGACACACCATAAAAAAGCGCCCGCACCCCGGCCCGCGAGTTTGTGAATCGCAGTTAGAACGCTGTATTGATTGCCAATCGGACATTGATAGGCGCACCTACCGACACCTGATGTGTGCTGTGTGCGTTGGGGAAGTAAAGCTCATCCGTAGCGTTTTCGATATTAAGCTGAATAGTCGTATCGTTCGATAAGTCGTAGCTAACTGCCGCGTCGATGCGAGTATAGCTAGGCAAGACGGCGGTGTTACCGTTGTCGATAAAGCTTTCGCTCTGATGCGTCAGCCCAAGACCTATACTCAGCCGATCATAGACATAAAACTGATTCCAAATAGAAAACATAGAATCAGGTAATTCTCGCGGTGTTAAACCGGTCGGACCCTGACGGTTGACCTGCTCCCCATCGAGCGAACTGTATCCTGCTGACACGCTCCAGGTATCGTTAACGCGGCCTTGTAGCTGTAACTCAAAGCCCTCAATGTCTGACTCGATGACGTCTAGAGTAGACGGGTCATTGTCTGCAACTTGCGGTGACCGCTGTTCAATTTCGAACATCGCTGCCGTAAAACTCAATCCCGAAGCGAAGTCGTACTTCACCCCAATCTCTCGATTACCAAAGGTATTAGGCCCTAACTTGTCGTTGTTGCCGTTAATATTCGCGAATTGCTCACCACTTCTGGGAAGAAACGACTCGCTATAACTCGCGTAAACCGAAATGGCTTCGATGGGCTTGTAAACTAAGCCCAGGCGCGGCGACACCTCGCTGTCCTTGCGAGCGCGACGCTCATTGCTGACAACGTTAAACACGGCAATGTCAAAGCTGTCATACCGCAGCCCCGCAACAAGACGCAACTGATCTGCGAGTTCCAGCTCGTCTTGCAGGTAAAACGATGTGACCTCAATGGATACTCGGGTCTCATCATTAATGTCTTGGTCGAAGCGATTCGTGGCCACGTCGCCCAACGCGTTTATGCCCGAGCCACCCAGAACACCTAAATTACGTGAGATCGAAAAAGTCTCTCTATCATCCTGCGTCGTATCCCAGAAAGTATTCCAGCGGTCTTGGTCACTTGTGGTGTCGATGAATTCAACGCCAGCCAGTAGCGTGTGGTTCAGTCCACCGAGCGTCGATTCGCTGATCAGATTTGCTGAGATGATGGTGTTTTTACGCTGTGTCGTATCCACGTAACCATCCAGAGTTACAACGTCAGGGCTCTCAGCCTGATGGTAAGAGGCGGTATAAAAATTCTGATAAAGTTTGTCAAAGTCACCGTGAAATGCTGAGACATTACCTTTCAAAGAATCGGAAAATGCGTGCTGAAGTCCCAATCGCCACAGATGCGCCTTGAGCTCGGTAGTGTTGATGTCTGCGTCCCCGAAAACAATATTCTCAAATGCCTCAATGGGTCGACCATTGGACCCTGTAGGAATGCCTCGATCGATAAACCGCTGGTGATCGACAAATTCGTAAGACAAATCGATACGACTATCGCCTCTGTCGATGCGTAAAGTGGGGTTAAAACCAAGCCTGTCGCCGTCGTAAAAATCTCTGTGATTGTCGAGACGCTCCAACATGGCGTTAATGCGTAATGCGACAGAATCACTTAACACCTTATTCGTATCGACCTGACCACCCATCTCACCCAAACTGTCGACGCTCAGTTGCGCTGCCATGAAGTCATCATCCAGCTGCGCCTTCTTGGTCACGCGATTCAAGACCCCACCTGTGCCACCGCGGCCAAACAATAAGGCATTGGGGCCTCGCAGCACTTCGACTTGCTCTAGGTTATACAGCGGTCGAAAATACTGAACATCGTCTCGCATGCCATCGATATAAAAATCTGCAGTCGATCGAACCCCCCTGAAGACAACAGCATCTCGATGACCTTCGCCCTGAGACGTGGTCACGCCGGGAAGGTAGTTAATTACCTCGCCAATGCTGTTAAACCCCCTAGCGGTGATCGCGTCAGCTGACACGATGCTCAAGCTCTGGGGGACATCTAGAATTGGGGTGGGCGTCCGAAGCGCGTTGACGGTATCAGAATACAGGTACTGTCCCGATACCAGAACTTCCTCAAGCGGCTGCTGGTCACTATCAGCTTGCTCTTGAGCAAAGGCTACGCCAGACAAAAAGCACAGGAGACTCAGGCTGATAGTGACTGATTTGGCAGAAAACATTTGGGTACATCTCATTGCTGTTACCGAAAATGATAATGATTCGCATTTTTAATTGCAATAATGAGATCTACTTTTTATTGGACCGGCCGCGGGCCTCAGCACAGGTGTTTTACGATCGCTGTTGTAGGCTCGCCAGGCGACCAAGGCTGGAGGATTTAGTCACTCGAAGCGACACTCTAGGCAGACATACTCTAAGGCAGCCACCTGGCATTGTGAAAAAATGACTGGGGTCAAAGGCGTGAGCGAATCTCTAGGTCGCTTAGTCAACCATAGACGGAATGCAAAATCTGTAGTCGCGGGAGCCGCTGGTAATACAGTATCGGACTACCTGGGGACCGCTGCCATCGTCCCGCACGATTCCAGAAAAAGGCGTAAGTCCGCTGTACCGGCCAATCGCGCCTTTGGAGTCTACGTCGCCGGCAAAGCGGTAGCCGTAGGTGGCTTCAACCCGAGCCACAGGTACCCGCCCCTCGAGACCGCGGTAACATGTCAGATTCTCAAAAATCACAGACTGAGGATCACCCATTTGAGCGGTTATAAAGGGCTTCGCGACCGCTAAACACTCGGCTTCGCTCATCGATAAACCAAAATCAGCAACATCGACTTCCTGCTCAGTGGGTGCCGACGAACATCCAGAAATCATGACCACGATCGCAGTCAAACGCAAAGCCTTCATAATCCACCTGCCGATGTTTAATCTGTCCGAAGAACAGTAGTCTCAGACCTGTGGATAGGCAAGTGCGATCAGTCCAGGAGAAACCCAAACATGGTATGGTTCAGTAGCGTGGCACTGTCGTTTGCGGTTTTGATCGGGGCTTATATCGCTCCCGCGGCTATCGCTCCCGCGGCTATCGCTCCCGCGGCGTCGGTTGCACTCACGAGTGACTCGCCTCCGGGGTTCCTACTTTTGTGGACTCGCTACTCTGCTCATCTCGCATTTGCATTTTTACTACTGGCGTTTTCTGCCAGCACTCTAAGCGGTACATGGCGTAATAAGGCAACCCGAGGTCTGATGCGTTATCGACGCCAAATCGGTCTTGGCTTTGCTACAGCCCACGGTTTCCATTTGGTCGCGCTTACATTATTCCTAAGCAATCTTGAGTCATTCTCAGTCGACATTTCATTGGCTGTAGCAGGCTTCGGTTATGCGGTCACAGCGGCACTGGCTGTCACCTCTAACAATCGCAGTGTTAGGCACCTCGGAATAAACCGCTGGCGTCTGCTTCACTCAACCGGCATCAATATTCTGATGCTGTATTTTTTCGTCGCCTTCAGCGCCAGCCTGTTCACGCAGCCCTATACGGTCAACGCGCTCTACGTGCTTATTATCGTCATCGCAGTGGCGAGCAAGCGTCGAATGCAACGGGAAACACTCGCTCTCGCTACTGACTAAAGTAGATATTTCTCACAAAAATGGACCGGTCTGGCGCTTTTTCCTGACTAAAAAAGGCGACGATATTGGTAACGTCGGTCATATCGGTACCACCGTCGATACTTGGAATTGCCAGTTCCACCGCCCGCCATGCATCTCCGATCTCATTCTCTGCATCGGGACCAAAGTCAGCGAAGTTATTGACCTGATCGCCTCTCAAAAAACTGCCCGTTTGAAAGCCCAGACTGAAGTTCACATCGCTACTGCCGCGAATCTCAAAATGCATTCGGCCCTCGCGAAAGTTAGACAGATTTTCTCCAACCTCTGCATCTAGTTCTAAACTCGCACCCCACCAATCACCGGCTCGCGTCTCAACACGAACGACACCGTCCTGAAGTAGCTCAATGTTCGTAGTACCCTCCCACGGCACGAGTTTTAAAGGCGCACTCGGGTAGGTACTGTCATCATTATCGCCCCTCAGCTGGTTATGAACGATAAGGTAGTTCCGTTCCGTAACAGCCTGACCGGGACTTCTATTCGGCTGAGTGGTGTCGATTCGACGCACTGCCATTTGACTCTTGAAAGGTGGCACCATCGCCCGTGAAAGCAGCGCACTTTTGTTGCCATCAAAACTTTTCCGCAAGGGTTGGCCATCTCGGGTTAACCCCTCAAAGGCACCTGCATCGAATGCATCCCACAGTGTGAACTTAACTTCGTTGTTAAGTGCTATGAGACCAAAATGGTTCTCCGAGTCACCGGGAGCGTCCGCTTTTTTCCAGCGCTCATCAAAAGCCTCAAAGTAGAACAAGGTAATACCCGCTTCATCGGTCCATTGACGAAGCAGATCATGAAATACTTTCTGCTTGTATTCGTCAGCTGCCTTTGAGCCTGAAGCACCATAAGCTGTCTCGTCCAAGCTGGCCCAACCGGTCTCACCAATGTGAATCGGTTTTTTGACACCGACGTGCGCCATGTAGTCAACAACCGCTTGATACTGACTTTTGGCATAGTCGATGGCCCTGTGCATCGTCGCTTCTGTCATTGCCTCAAAGGGCAGGGATTCCTCGGCTGGGAGTACGCCCCAAAACGACGGATTGTAAAAAGAATCGTGAAAAGGGTAGGTGTGGACCGAGATGAAATCGACGGCCTGCATCAGTTCTGTCAAAGCCGCTGTGTGATAGATCGGATTACCACCTCCCCAGGACTCATAATTATCAGAACTCGTGATCCAGACACCCGCCGGCAGCTCACCCGCCGCCTTCGCGTCTTGAAGGTAGTTCACCCACTTCAAAATAGTCTTGGGATAGACAAAATAATTGACTGCCCACTGAACCATGGCCTCATTACCGACAGAAATAGCCTTGACGACGTCGGGGTATTCATTGGCCAACTCAATTGCGGCTTCTACTTCACGACTGTTATTTTCAACATCGCCCTGAGTGTGGTCGGGACCCGTCCCCTCCACCCAAGCGTTATTTTCCGCGTCCCAAACCGCCTGCGTCCAAGCATTCTTCGCATCTATCCAAACACCCAACATGACAAACATCTCAAAGTCAGGTCGGGTGCTCTTGACCCGTCTGATGGCCTCTAATAATCGCTCTGCCTGTGGAAATTGCGCCGTGTTATACGTGCGTAATAATCTAATACCCATGGCGTCAAGAAGAAGCACATCGTCGACTAACTGCTCAACCGTCGGCGACTCCTCACGACTTACCCCACGATAACCTCCGAATGAGATCGCACGGTATTCAGGGTTGCCAAAGATATCTGCCGCAGATGGACTGACGCCGTCAGTTGCAGCGGGCAGGCAGCCCACCGTCAGGACAGCTAAGACGGTGACGATAAAAATTCGATGGTGGATGGCATGAAACACAGCGAGCACTCAAAAAAAATCAACGGTCTATTATGAAGCGACCATAGCGCCCGATCACCAGTGTATCTAAGCTCCTGTCTTATCATTCGCCCGCTTCGGCGTGGCTTTAGTTTGGTTTAGTCTGGTTTGGTTTTGGTCTCGCGTTGGTGTGGCTTCGGTGTGGCTTCGGTGTGGCTTCGGTGTGGCTTCGGTGTGGCTTCGGTGTGAAAAGTACCGTACATAACAACGGCCCCATCTATTACACCCCGTTTATTTTTAGATAGCATATCGGTCGCTCGTTAACGCTCACCGCTCGAGCAGCGTTAACCCAAAACCACATTCACCCAACGAACCTAACGAACCTAACGCATTAATACCTTATGTCTCCAGTTGTAAATCCCACTGCGTTGCTAAGCGCGTGCACCGCTTGCTTGTTAGCCCTAGTAACCCTTTTGACCAGTTCTTTGGCTCTGAGTAATACCGCAGGTGTTTTTCCACCCGACGTGCAGGAGGGGCATCGTTCGTTTCAATACCGAGTTGGGTTAGACCCCGACAATGGAACGTGGGGTAGTCGATTGCACTATCAGCAAAGTCTGAACGATAACTTCATGGCGCGCGGCATCATTCAGGGCTCAGAAAGCAGCGCTGGTAACACTAAGGTCGACTTTGCACAGGCTGAGTTATTTTGGGCTCTCAGTAAGAGTCACGACAGACTCCGCCATGGCCTGCGATTTGACGCGCGCGTGCGTGGCCGATCCATGCCGAGTTCGTTCAGCGCAAACTACAGTCTGCTCTATGATTTCAGTGACACGTGGCAGGGGCGATTGGCATTTCTCAACACGCGATCCTTTGGCGATGAGGCGAGCAACGATGTTAAGTTGCAGGTGCGAAGTCAGCTTAGTTACCGCGCATCGCCACGGCTCAATTTTAATATCGAATATTATTCGCAGCTGGGAAGCGTCGATAACGTCTCACCATGGAACAGTCAACAGCATCAAATTGGTCCCAGTGTTAGCTGGCGAACCAATACTGACTGGGTAGTGTATGGGGGCATCCTATCCACGTTGAACAATCGCTCACCCGATAGCACCCTGCGCTTTTGGTTGACTAAACATCTCTAAAAAAGGCCTTTGCAATTCGTATCCTGTGCCACTCTGGACCGCGTCGACATAAAAACCGCGTCAATATAAAAACCGAGGCATTATAAAAAAGGGGGACACGGCCCCCTTATTTACGTTTTCGACTACCGATGACCCTCAACACATGGCCCTGCAACGAGAAGCCTTTTAGCAACAGTGACGCTGGCTCACGCCAAAGCGGTCATGATTAACGTTATGCCAATGCATATCATGATGAGCCATGTGCCAATGTTCCCTACCAACCCAAAGGGATTTGGCGTCTTGGCTTGCTGGATACCATAGGCATGACACATGCGCACGACAAAGAGTGTCCCACCGAGAATACTAATAGTTTGCGCACTTGCACCCGTCATGGCTATGAGTCCGAGTCCAATTAAAATAATAGGGACATACTCGGTGTTGTTACCGTGTGCACGAACCGCTTTCTCGAGCGCCACTTGATCTGCCGCCTCACCTTTAAATCGATGGCGCACGACATTGATTGCCAGGGCTAAGGTGAGAAGAAGGTTAAGACCTACATACAACGCCAACGCGCTAGATTGTGCTGTTTCCATGCTGATTGATCTCCGCAACGTAAAAAATGAACCGCCGATCTCTAGGATTATTGATATAGAACCGGCGTCGGGACTCTGCCTTTATTTCAGGGCGCCGTAAACCATACTCTTTAACTGTCCCCGAAAATTAAAGCTCGCGGAGGGTATAAGCTGCGTCATAAAAATGACCGATAAGTCTTCTCGAGGATCAACCCAAAAAAGGGTGGAGGCGCGCCCACCCCAATAAAAGTCACCAGCACCAACAGTGCACGAATCCACTTCGTCCAGCGTCGAGGCGAAGCCCAGTCCAAAGCCAACACCTTGATTGGTAGTCTCAGAGAAGGCACCTAGCGCCATCTGAGCGAGCGATTGACCGCCTTTTAAGTGATTGGCGGTCATAAGCTCGAGCGTTCGCCGACCCAACAATTGGTAACCGTTAAACTGCCCACCTTGGCGTAACATGTCACAAAAAGCCGCGTAGTCCGCGGTGGTGCTGACTAGGCCACCGCCGCCGGAAAAGAAATTACGTTTATGGCGGTAATGACTGGTTTCAGGGTCGTCCTCAAGGAGAAGCTGTTTATCCGCTGAGCGCACATAACAGGCAGCGAAGCGATCCAGCTGCTCATCACTCACCCTGAAGCCGGTATCGGTCATCCCCAACGGCTGAAAAATTCGCTCCTGCAGAAAGGACTCAAAAGACTGACCAGAAATGATTTCGACCAGAGCGCCACAGACATCAGTGGCAAGTGAGTAACACCACTTCTGGCCTGGCTCATAAAGAAGCGGCACTCGGCCCAGCTTGTCAGCAAACTCCATCAAGGTCTCACCATCACCTCGGGCAATACCTTGGCTTTGATACAGTGAGTCAACAGGGCTTTCCAGCCCTGGAAGCAGACCACCGTAAGTTAAGCCTGCGCAATGGCTTAGGATATGTTGCATGGTTGGCCATACTGACGGGCGTCGTGTCACCAGTTGATCGCCGTCACCCTCCTGCCAAATTTGCTGATCTCGCCACGACGGAATAAACCGATGGACTGGGTCTGTCAGCTGGAAGCGCCCCTCTTCCCACAGCATCATTAACGCCACAGACGTAATAGGTTTTGACATTGAGTAGATGCGAAACAGCGTGTCGTGTTGCACGGGTTTCGCGCGCTCACGATCCATTAGCCCAAAAGACTCGAAGTAAGCCGGTATGCCATGGCGCGATACCAGCACTTGGCAACCCGCTATCTTCCCCGGATCGACATAATACTGGCGAAGATGCTCGCCAATTCGTGTTAACTTCGCAGCTTCAAACCCTGCGGCCGCGGCGTCAGTTTCTATTTTCACTCTTTCCCTCGTACCTTTTGGCTGTGACAGTCACTACCTGCCAGCCTAACGCCCCTAGTCGGTAAATACGATAAGTCAGCAACATGCAAAACGCGTTGAGTGCAGTACTAGCCTGTACTAGAGTGCCGCCTTCGCCATCGGGTAACACACCTATGAACCTGCAGCTGCTAATGATCGACGCACTTCGCATCCTTCCTCATGCCATTTTAAAGAGGATTGTGGGATCACCCCTCGTAATAGATGGCAACGCGCTCGATATGAATATGCATGTTTTAGCAAAATTGTCTGGGCGTCGAGTAACGCAAGGCAGCGCGGGACCCTCGGTTGACCAGCTACGTGCGGTTGCGGCATCTTTCGGTGAGTTAAATCTCCCGGCGGCCAAGGGCATTAGCGTTGAGGACACCTCTCTCACGTTACTCGGCAACGATCTTACAGCGCGAGTTTATCGACCCAAAACCAAACGGGGACCGCTGCCCGCGATCTTGTTCTTTCATCAGGGCGGCATGGTCATTATGGACCGGCTCACTGACAACCACTTCTGCTCACTGCTCGCTCAGCGCTGCGGTGCAGCTGTCATTTCCCTTGATTACCGATTGTCTCCCGAGCATGCCTTCCCAGCACCGATTGATGATGCCAAAGCACTGTGGCAGTACGTGCAAGAAAATGCTGAACACCTCAATATCGCGGCTGACCGAGTGGCGCTTGCCGGTGACAGTGCCGGCGGCTTAATCAGCAGCACGCTCGCACTAATCCTTCGTGATGAGGGGGGACAACAGCCTGCAGCGCTCTGTCTCGCCTACCCCTGGGTGACTACGAGCGATGAAGATCAGCCGTCACTGAGTAGTTGCGCCAACACGTTTCCGCTGACGGCCGGTACCATGCAGTTTTTTAACTCACAGGTGTTTCCCGATGACCGCAACAAGGACCATCCATGGGCTAACCCACTGCACGCGGCAAACCTCAGCGACTTGCCACCAACGATCATTGGGACGGCCGGGTTCGATCCGATCCGCGATCAGGGTAATGCCTTTGCTCAGCGCTTGAAAAACTCAGGGAATCAGGTAACTCATCACTGTTTTAAACACTTAACGCATAGCTTCTTGATGTTTGGTCGAGTGAGTCGGGAAGCAGAGACGGCCTGCCTACTACTCGCAGACAATCTGTCACCCTACTTACAGGTCGATGAAGCCTAAGCTACCCGAGTAAAAGCATCAGACATCGGCTGCAAACCTAGCCTCACCGACCCCCCGCGTGTCGTGACCCTGAGTGCCAAGGTGCGTGCTCCGAAGTTGCGCTAACAGATCGCCGAACCCTGACGACATATCAATCTTCGGTGTAGTTAATGGGCCTGATATCGTCTGATGTGTCGAGTACCTCCGCCCTTTTATGGCGATCCAAGCACTCGCCACCAATACCACTGGTGCGGGATTTTAGTCGTACCGCTCTGTAGGTAGAAAATTAATCTTTTATCTCGACTAAAAAATACCGATACTGCGTGCCCGTAAACCAACACAAGAACAATAATAGATTTATGGCATGGCCCAAGCTTGGCGACCTAGTCGCGACAAAAAAACGCCCCATTCTTCAATGGGTGGGTCGTTCAATTTATAGACTCATGGGATGGAAAGTCGCGGGCAATCTCCCCAACACCCCAAAGATGGTAGTGGTTGCACTGCCGCACAGCTCCAATATCGACTTCATTTTGGCGCTGTCTATCATTTGGGGCTGGGGTATTAGGGTGAATTTCTTGGGCAAACATACGCTCTTTAAGTTTCCACATGGCGCTTTTTTTAGAGGTGTCGGCGGTATCCCCGTAGATAGGGGATCAGCTCAAGGGCTCGTTGGCAAAATGACGGAAGAGTTCAGTCGACGTAAAGAGCTTATTCTCGGCATAGCACCCGAGGGTAGTCGCAGGAGCGATGGGAGCCTCAAAGAAGGGTTTGCACGTATTGCCCACGCCGCGTCAGTGCCTGTTATCCCAGCCATCGTGAACTACAAGACGCGAACCATCCGTTTTGGAGAGGCCATACACGATGTCTCTAGCGTTGCTGGCATCATCGAAGCGGTCAAAGAGCAGGCGCTAATGGGTGTGAGAAGAGCACCCGTTTAAAGCTAAGCCATTAGCCCGCTGCATGACGACACGGGCAGCCACGAACTGCGTCTTCGCCCAAGCTATTCCCGCCGCACAGCCGTGCTTGCTGAGCAACAATACACTTAGCCGAGACCCTATCTGAGTCGCTCACCCTTGCTAACGCAAATGCCACATCGCTAGTACAAGAAATGTCACATCGCGAGGCCCTTGTATACGCGGGCACGTAATAAGGTAGTGAGCCTTACAGGTGAGCGCTGTTAGGATAGGCAGAGGGTACCTCGTAGGGAGACACATCATGAGAAAAGTTTGTTTGATCATTGGCGCGGGCGCGGGTATTGGCGGGTCGGTAGGTGCGAAATTTGCGGCCCATGGCTACCATGCCGCTCTCTGCCGTCGCAGCGATGCCGACGGACTTCAAACCCTGGTCGAGGGTATTAAGTCGCGAGGCGGCTCTGCGTCCGGACATCTTCTCAATGCGGTCGAAGACGGTGCCATCGAAAAACTGGTCGAGACGGTTGAGCAAATTGGTCCCATCGAAGTGGTGTTGTTCAACCTCGGTGCTCAGATCGGTAATCGCCCACTCGAACAAACGGCACTAAAAACATTCGAACTCGGTTGGCGAATGGCGTGCATGGGGCTGTTTCGCCTCGCCAAAGCAGTCATCCCCGCCATGGAAGCACGCGGCACTGGGACAATCCTTGTGACGTCGGCTACTGCCGCGGTCCGTGGTAATGCAGGCCAGCATTCTCATGCCGCTGCCATGGCCGGACGTCGAATGCTCTGTCAAACACTGAATGCCGAGTATGCCCCCAAGGGCATACATATCGCTCATATCATTGTAGATGGGGCTGTTGACGCACCGGACACCCTCGGAAAAATGCTGGGCGCGGACATGTTCGAGAAACTTCGCGCCGCAAAAGGTGGTGATAAAGATGGTCTGCTGCTTCCCGGAGAAATGGCAGAGACCTACTTCCACATCGCCCATCAACATCGGTCAGCCTGGACTCACGAACTTGATCTAAGGGCCTATTCCGATTTAGCGTGGTGGAATCACGCGCCATAAGCGCGCCGCGTAATAACAATAAGATGGAGAGATGCCCGCCATGAACATGACAGTAACGCCGTCTGGAGAAGCCTGTGGCGCACGCGTTGAGGGACTCGATCTAAGCCAGCACCTCACTGATGCGCAGATAAGCGAACTCAGGTCGGTCTGGTTAACGCACAAGGTTATTGCCCTGCCTAATCAGCACTTGAGGCCCGAGGATCTAGAGCGCGTTGCGCAGTACTTCGGCGAGATTGGCGAGGACCCCTTTTTCGGACACATTGACGGCTATCCGAATATTTGTGCTATTCAACGTGACGCTGATGAAAAGACACCAATCTTTGCGGAGATTTTTCATACTGATTGGAGCTTTATGGAAGTTCCGCCAGCGGGTACAGCGCTGTTTGGTATAACGATTCCACCGCAAGGTGGCGACACCTTATTCGCAGATCAGGTGAAAGCCTATAACGACATGCCCGAGCAACTGCGCCACAAAGTCGATGGGGTGACCGCGATTCATTCAGCAGCCGCTGGCTATGCCCCCGACGGTGCCTACGGGCAAGACGATCAAGACAATGGCCGCAGTATGCAGATTAAACCGAGTGAGAAAGCACGAGAAACCTGTCCGCACCCCCTCATTAGAACCCACCATGAAACAGGTGAAAAAGCGCTCTTTTCGTCAGCGGCCTATATCCAATGCTTCGAGGGTATGACTCTGGAGGAGTCACAGGCGCTGGCCATGGAGCTTTACGTACATCAAACTCAGGAAAAATTTCAGTACCGGCACAAATGGGAGAAAGACATGCTGGTCATTTGGGACAATCGCTCGTTATTGCACTCGGCGACAGGTGGCTATGACGGCTATGATCGACTTTTGCATAGGGTGACCATTGCTGATACGCGGTGGTGAGACGTCCTGCTTTAGACGTTAATGTATGCGCTGTTTTCTATCGCTCCCATTCCCGTGCTCCCTGCCAAAGCCGCCCAATAAAGCTGCCTTATTGCCATTCTCCCATCGCGCAGGACTGATCAGAAACAAAAAGCCCGCCTTACGCGGGCTCTTTCCGACACAACGACAACACGTCAGTCCGGAGCTTTCGCGAGATCGTCGCGTATGTACCGCGAAGCCAATATATAAAACACACCCGAGAGTGCCATAGCGCTGGGAATGATGTACATCATGGCATAGCGCAGAGAATCAGCCCCATGCTGATCGCTGAATAAATCGCTGACAAAACCCACCGTCGTTGGGCCCAAGCCCAGGCCTATCATGTTCAATATGAAAAAGAGCAGTGCGGAGGAGACCGCACGCATCTTCAAGCCCACCATGCTATGCACACAGGCTATAGTCGCACCGAGATAGGCATTAGAAAGCACCGCAGGAATAATCAATAAGATGAGCGCCAAATAGGCATCATCAACAAGGAACATACTGATTTGGAAAGGAACCGAGATGGCACAGGCACAGACGGCAACCCACATGTACCAACGCTTATCTCGCTTCCCTAGCTTATCCGCAACGACACCCGAGCTAAACACACCGATCGCACCGCCAACGCCGATAATCAAAGCCAGCCAGCTTCCTAATTCGCCGGTCGGCATCTCATGTGTGCGGATCATGAACGATGCAATCCAATTCGAACTACTGTAGCCCGCGAATGCATTCATGGCGGCGCCCAAGGCCATCAAGATGAAAGAGGGTCTGCTCAGTAACAACTTAAAGACACTCAGCATAGAGGGACTATCGCCCGTAGACGCACGATTCTCTGTGAGGCCTCGAATGGGCTCGGGCACCGTGAAGTAGAGCACAGCTGCGAGAAGTACACCGGGGACCCCAACCACGAAAAACGCCACACGCCAGCCAAAAAACTCGTTCAGCCAGCCGCCAAATAAAAAGCCAAAAAGAATACCAATACTGATGCCGGTTGAATAAAACCCGATCGCACTCGCGCGCTTTTCAGGCGGAAAGATGTCAGAGATCATCGAGTGCGAGGGCGGACTGCCCCCTGCTTCGCCGATACCAACACCGACCCGAGCCGCAAGGAGTTGCCCGTAGTTCAGTGCGAGGCCGCTGACGGCTGTCATACCGCTCCAGACAGTAAGCGACAGCGCAACAATGTTGCGTCGGTTACTTCGATCCGCCAGGCTGGCAATAGGTAGACCTGCAAACGTGTAAAAAAGCGCAAATGCAAAACCGGTTAGCAGACCTAACTGGGCATCACTGAGCAGCAGATCAGCCTTGATCGACTCTTGTAAAATAGACAGTAATTGCCTGTCGATGAAATTAATACTGTAAACGAGGGTGAGGATACAGAGCGCATAGTAGCCGGTGCGCGTTGACGCATAAGGGTTGTTTGCGGCGTCTACCGCAGAACGTGAATCAGTCATGAAATACCACTTTTTATAATTAGCAAGACGGGGGGCGCGCACTCAGACGCCAACCGATTACAAAACTACACCACCAACGACTAAAGGCATAGCGCCGGCGCGTTAAAAGGCTTGTAGGAGTCAATTTCAAATGCCAGGTTGCCGTGAGCAGCAACGATATCCATGCGCGACACATAACGGCAACGCAATGATCGGGTGTGATGATCTATGGATCGCGCCGACAATACTGAAACAGCGGGTAACCCACGGTCACGATCATAGCCGTGACAATAAGCTGTAGCGGGAACTGCAACGCTGTGTAAATGACGGTCCAGCCGGTGACCACTAGAAATACGATGGCTGGCATCGGGTACCAGGGCATCGTAAATAGCCTTTCCACAGGTGACGCTACGGCGCGTTTATGTCGACTAATAAATACTGAAATGACGGTCGCAAGCGTGTTCGCGGCCATGATGATGCCGGCAAAAAGCAGGATTTGTTCAAATGTCGATGTCCATAGGAACAGTAAAGCCACGACTCCCATGAAGCCAATGGCATTGGCTGGAAGACCACTTTTATTGGTCTCGCCCAACCATCGTAACCCCTGATAGTCCTGGCCTATTCGCTGTAGCGCACGCGGACCGGCCATAATCATGGCACTGACCGTCGAAATCAAAATACCCGAGAGCAACAAAGACACGATGAACGCACCTTCCTCTCCTACAACCGCGTCGGCAACAATGTATGCGATCTCCACCTCTCCAGTCAGCGCTGAAACAGATGCTGAGGTGAGAAAAACCGTATTCAGTAGGACATAGATGACTGTGACGAGGGCACAGCCAATAACGAGTGCGCGCGGCAGATCACGCTGGGGGTGCTCTAGCTCACCCAGAATGTACGTCGCCGCATTCCACCCCGAGTACGCGTACGTCACGTAGATGAGCGCAATCGCGCCCGCACCCGACACAACCTCGCTCACGTCGAACAATGAAACCGTTGTCACTTGATCGGCAAAATCACTGCCAGCGAGGACTGCCGTCACAATAAATGCTCCAATTAACAGCAGCTTCAGTAAGGTGAGAGCATATTGCCCGTTTGAGCTATCACGGTAGGTTCGCGTGTGTATGAGCACCATTGAAACGATCAGCGCCGATGCTGTCACTTTCGGCGGCAGACCGGTAAAAGCGGTATTCAAGTAAATGCCAAAGGTGAGTGATGCGAGCGCAATGGGGGCGGCAAAGCCGACGGTTGCAGACACACAGCCAGAGACGAAGCCCGCATAGGGGTGAATTAGCTCGGTCAGAAAGTGGTACTCACCGCCTGAGGCAGTATGGTGGGCGCCGAGTTCGGCATAACACAGTGCGCCGCAGAGGGCACATAGGCCACCCAAGACCCAGAGCCAGAGGATGGCCGCAGTCGACTCAATTGCCATCAGCTGAAAGCCAAGTGACGTAAATACCCCGGTACCAACCATGTTCGCTACAACGACGGCTGTCGCGACCTTGACTGAATATCCCTGCATAATTTGCCTAGCCATATCGAATGCGGCGCCTAAATAGCAGCCGATTTGGGTGAGACTATCGCATCGCACACGAATACGTTAGCGGTTATGCTCTGCGCTCTGTCTATCCTTTGACGACTCATGCGAATAGCCCTGCTTTACAACCGAGACATCTACGCACAGGCGGCGCTGAGTCACTTGATACCGTCTATGCAAGAGCATCAACTCGAGCTGTTTTTTTCCCAGCAAGTGGGTCGGCGGGTAAAACGAGACCCGCGTCTAGACAAGTTATCGCGGGCTGAAACGACCTTTTCAGGTACAGCCACCTTGAGTTTCGAAGAGCTTGCTGTCATCGCCAGCTGTAAAGAGCAGCGAATAGACAATATTAATAGTGAGGGACTAGAACGCGTGGCCGACTTTGAGCCGGACCTTATCGTCAGCATTCGCTTTGGCCAAATTCTTGAGGAGCCCGTCATTGCAGTCCCGCGCATCGGCGTCATCAATCTCCACTCTGGATTGTTGCCTGCTTATAAAGGTGTCATGGCGAGCTTTTGGTCTCTCTTCAATGGCGAGAGACAACTAGGTACCACTTTGCACTGGATAACCGACAGCAAAATTGACTCGGGGGCCATCATATCGACTCAGCAACAGCAGGTAGACACCAGCAAAACGTATCTGCAACAAGTTCTGTCCCTCTACGAACCGGGCGCACGTCAAATTACGGAGGCGGTGAAAGACATTGAGGCTCTCGCAGCTCAGCCTCGCTACGACCTACCAAAAGGACAGTACTATAGCTTCCCAGAAACGGCTGATATTGATCAGTTCGAAGCTAAGGGATTACGGCTACTGTGACATGTGGTTACAGCGCCGAACTGCATTACATAGGTGCCCAAAACAACAAGCAGAACAACATTCAATCGGGAGAATCGACACCATGCTACTAACAGTAATCCGCTGGGCAGTCATCCGCTGGGCAGCTATCCGATGGGGCCTGCATCGCCTTCCTTTCATCATCACTCCGGCCCTCGTACTGTCTTTATCACAGGACAGCCTCGCACAAAGTCTATTGATGACAGGCACCATTTATACAGCGGACGATGAC
>ERZ802827.186-NODE-186-length-33650-cov-12.1024_pt1 | contig 33650 bp, 40 predicted proteins | sample MGYA00345652_ERZ802827 | MGnify/ENA primary metagenome ERZ802827 (study PRJEB30503, sample SAMEA104212372) | marine metagenome | biome: Westerlies Biome; feature: [SRF] surface water layer (ENVO:00010504) within the epipelagic zone...; material: water... | reverse complement strand
ATCTTATGGAGAATTCGTCTCCGGGCCAGCCTGAGGTATGACGCCGAGGGGCCTGATTAGTGCTAGATTTAAATCTAAAATTTCCAGCGCCCCCCTCACCACCTTTGGCAACCAAATAATCTTTGCCTTCGTCACAGCAATCATAGATTACTTTGTTGGATATAGAATCAAAAATTACCGTACCTTTTGGAACCATTACAATGAGATCATCTGCATCTTGACCCGTTCTCTTGCTGCCTTCACCAGAGTTGCCATTTTTTGCGATTAAGTATTTTAGATTACGAAAATTGACCAGCGTATTCAGGTTAGGATCCACTCGAAAAATTACATCTCCGCCTTTGCCTCCATCACCTCCATCTGGACCACCACGGGGAATAAATTTCTCTCTTCTAAAACTTGTGCAACCTGCACCACCGCATCCAGCTCTAGCTTCTAGCAGAGCTTCATCGATAAAGTTCATGATTTGCTAAGAAATGACGTTAACTATCTTTTTTTGCTTTATGCCTTTGTAAGTGAATTGCACTTGGCCAGCCGAAGTAGCAAATAAAGTATGGTCTTTGCCCATACCGACATTATAACCAGGATGAGTATTCGTTCCTCGTTGGCGTATTATAATTTCACCAGGCTTAACACTTTGGCCACCAAATCGTTTGACACCCAATCTTTTAGAGTTGGAGTCTCTGCCGTTTTTACTGGATCCACCAGCTTTCTTATGAGCCATTGCTATTTACCTAAGTTAATTTCTTTAATTTTAATTTGAGTATATCTTTGTCTGTGACCAATTTTTCTCATGCTGTGTTTTCTTCTACGAAATCTAAGAATTGTAACTTTATCACCCTTTACTTCCTCAACTATTTCAGCAACAACTTTAGCGTTTTCAATGAAGGGCTGTCCAATATGTACATTATCTCCATCTACGTACAACATGACATTTTCAAAAGCATGATCAGAGCCTGATTCCTCTTGCATAAGGTCGACTTCGAGGACTTGTCCTACCTCAACTTTATGTTGTTTGCCACCTGATTCTATTACTGCGTACATAGTTCTCTCTAAAGGTGGCAAAATATACGCTTTCTGAAGGAAATTATCAATACTTATGTATAATTTTAGGCTTCTAATTATTTAAGATGTACCAATTAAAAAAATCTACAGAAAATGAACTTAACAAAGTTCAATCTTCTATTAAAAAAGAGCTTGCCACTGAAAAAATTATTAAAGAAATTTATGAATATATTTTTAATGCAGAAGGCAAAAAAACTAGGGCATTAATATGCTTGCTCGCATCTAAATCAATCGACATCACACCAAGTCTCAGAGTCGATTTAGCAAGCATTATTGAACTTTTGCATACCGCAACTCTGGTTCATGATGATGTTGTTGATGGGTCAAACCTGAGACGAGGCGCTAAATCTGTGAATCAAGTATGGACAAATTCATACAGTGTTTTAATGGGTGATTTTATCTACTCAAAAGCATTTATTTTGATGGTGAAACTGGGAATACCTTCTATATTAGATGAGTTAGCAAAAGCTACCAATGATATTGCAAAAGGTGAAATCATTCAGCTAGAACTCTTTGAAAGAAATCAATTTGCTGAGCTGCAAGATTTAAAAAAAGTAAGCTATTTGAAAACGGGTAGGCTTTTTGAGGCATCTGCAAAAACTGGCGCAATGCTTGCCAAAAGATCTGAGAAAGAAATTAAAACATTTGGATTATTGGGTAAGGCCCTAGGGATAGCATTCCAAATCCAAGATGATATTTTGGATTATGAAACACTTACAGTTAATACAGGCAAAACTTCCATGAAGGATTTTAAGGAAGGAAAAATTACATTTCCTTTATATTTTGCATTGCAAAATTCAATCAAGAAAGACAAAAGATTTATTTTAGAAAACCTAGGAAAAAGTAAACTATCTCTTAAAAATCAAAATAAAATTTATAATTTAATACACTCTAGCCAAACACAACAAGATATAAATAATTTATTGAATGGCTATTTAAAAGAAGCCCAGAATCATCTCAAGAATCTTAAAAATCATCCTTGTCATAGTGAGATGTTAAACTTACTTACATTCTCCAAAATAAGAAAAAAATGACATTTATCCCTGCATCAAGTTATAAAAAAGAAGACTTAATTGCTTGTGGTGAGGGAGATCTATTTGGACCGAATAATGGTCGACTACCAGCTGATGAAATGCTGATGTTTGATACCATCGATCTAATCGATAAAATATCGGGTAAATATTCTAAGGGAAAAATTAGTGCTCAGCTAAATATTGAAGAAAGTTTATGGTTTTTTAAAGTACATTTTAGATCAGATCCTGTAATGCCAGGCTGTTTAGGGTTAGATGCGATGTGGCAATTATTGGGATTTTATCTTTGTTGGCTTGAGTTACCAGGATATGGAAGAGCTTTGGGTGCTGATAAAGTAAAGTTTTTTGGGCAAGTTACCCCAAAAGCAAAAATTGTTAGATATGAAATTGATATTAAGAGAGTCGTTAATAGAGGAGCTGTTGTTGGCTTCGCTGACGGAAATATGTTTGTTGATGATCGCCACGTTTACTCAGCAGATGGATTAAGAGTGGGTCTATTCAAGGATACCAGCGAATTTTAATGAAAAATGTAGTTGTAACTGGCATGGGCATAGTCTCTTGTATTGGTTCTAATATCGGAGAAGTATTAGGCAGTCTTAGGAAAGGAAAATCTGGGATATCTAAAAATTCAACATATGAAGAAATGGGCTTTAGAAGTCATGTCTCTGGATCAGTAAACATTAATTTATCTGAGTTAATTGATAGAAAAACTCTCCGTTTTATGAGTGAAGCCTCTGGATTCGGATATATCGCAGCTCAAGAGGCCATTTCGCACGCATCCTTAAACTTAGATGAAATGAATACCTCAAGAATAGGAATAGTGGCTGGATCAGGTGGAGCATCTTCAGCAGCTCAAATAGAAGCATCAGATACTGCAAGGGAGCGAGGACCTAAAAGAATAGGACCTTACGCTGTTACAAAAACAATGGGTAGTACTGTTTCAGCTATTTTGGGTACTACATTAAAGCTTAGGGGGGTAAATTACTCTATTTCATCTGCTTGCTCAACAAGCGCTCATTGTATTGGTCATGCAGCTGAGCTTATTCAATTAGGAAAACAAGACATTATTCTTGCCGGTGGGGCAGAACAAGAGCACTGGACTTCATCTTCCATGTTTGATGCTATGGGCGCCCTCTCCTCACAATACAATAATAATCCTGAAAAAGCCTCGAGGCCATTTGATGTCAACAGAGATGGATTTGTAATTGCTGGTGGTGCAGGAATGCTCATCCTCGAGGAAGAAGAGCATGCCATCAAAAGAAATGCGCCTATCATTGCAAGGCTAAAAGGTTATTGCGCAAACTCTGATGGCTATGACATGGTGTCTCCTTCAGGCGAAGGTGCTACAAGATGCATGAGTGATGCGCTTGAAGCTTACGGATCTGATGTAGATTATATTAATGCTCATGGCACAAGTACTCCTGTTGGAGATCTTGCTGAACTAAGCGCAGTAAAAGCAGTGTTTGGTATAAATGCTCCAGTGATTGGATCTACAAAATCAATGACTGGCCACTCCTTGGGAGCAACTGGAGCCCAGGAGGCAATTTATTCCATCTTAATGATGCAACATGATTTTATTGCTCCATCTATCAATATAGAAAACTTGGTTGAGGAAGCAGAAGGATTAAATATTTGTCAATCAATGATGGAGCAAAAATTAAATTCTGTAATGAGTAACTCATTTGGTTTTGGTGGAACCAACGCAAGTTTAATTTTTAGTAAATAAATTAAGCCAATCGAGATCCATTTAAAGCTCCTTTATGAGGAACAGCTAAAATAATACTTCCATCCGGTTGAGTAAATCCTGTCACGAGACACTCTGACATGAATGGCCCAATCTGTTTTTTAGGAAAATTAATGACTGCTGCAACCTGAATACCTACCAAAGACTGTGGATTATAATGATCTGTGATTTGAGCAGATGATTTTTTAATACCTATCTCTTCTCCAAAATCTATAGTCATTTTTATTGCAGGCTTGATTGCCTCTTTGAATTCTTCGGCAGATAGAATAGTCCCAACACGCACATCCACTCTCTCAAATTCTTTCCAAGTTAAATCATTCATCATTATTCCTTGTCATCCCACCATGGAAAAAAGTCAGGCATATCTGAGGATATAATATTCTTAAATTTTGCTGGACGCTTTTCTAAAAAGGAATTTACTCCCTCTTTTGCATCATCTGATGCTCCCCTAGAATCAATAGCCTTGCTCTCTATTACATGAGCATCATAAGGATCACTTTGACCAAATGATCTCCAAAGCATTTGTCTGGTAATAGCTATAGAGATTGGTGCAGATTTTTCTGTGAGTTCTTGAGCTATTTTTATTGCGTCATCGATGAGGTTTTCTGGTTTATGGACGCTAGAAATTAATGAAATATCTAAAGCTTCCTTAGATTCAATGATTCTCCCAGAAAATGTTAAATCTAAAGCTTTAGAAATGCCTACAATTTTTGGAAGAAACCAGCTACTGCATGCATCAGGGACAATCCCTCTGTTGTTAAATACAAATCCGAATCTGGCATCTTCAGAGGCAATTCGAATATCACCTGGGAGTTGCATGGATGCTCCAATGCCAACTGCAGGACCATTACATGCAAATATAATTGGCTTTAAAAATTTGTACATTCTTAGAGTAAGAATGCCGCCTGAATCTCTTCTAAAATCATCCTCTTTAACTGCAAAATTATCAAAAGATGGATTAAATGTATCTTTGCCACTGCTTAAGTCAGCGCCAGCACAAAATGCTCTACCTGCTCCCGAAATAATTACTGCTTTTAAATTATCATCTGCTTCTATAGCATCAAATGCGCTTATTAGCTCTTCCATCATAAGAAATGTAAAAGCGTTTAATTTTTCTGGTCTATTTAAGAATAGAACAGCGAGATTTTCATGCTGTTCTATTGTAATTGTTTTGAAACTCACCGAAATCTAGAAAGGTATATCTTCCTCTGAGATTTGAGATGCTTGAGATGGAGCTGATTGAGAGGCCGGCTGTGACTGATCGTAAGCACCTCCATCGCCGGAAGATTGCCTACCACCAAGCATGTTCATTTCATTACCAAGAATCTCTGTAGTATATTTATCATTGCCATCTTTATCTTGCCATTTCCTAGTTTGCAATTTACCTTCAACGTATAATTGCGAACCTTTGTCTAGATATTGCTCCGCAATCTCTGCTAGTTTTCCAAAGAATACTACCCTGTGCCACTCTGTTTTTTCTCTCTGCTCACCTGATTCTTTATCCTTCCATGATTCTGAGGTCGCAATTGAGAGTGTTGCGACTGCTGTATTTGTTTGGGTATAGCGTATTTCAGGTTTTTGACCTAAATTACCCACCAAAATTACTTTATTTACTCCTCTAGCCATAATTACCTCTTATAATTAACTAAGTTTAACTCGAAACAAATCAGCTGGATAAAATTTCTGCAAATAAATGGAAAAAATTTCTATAAAGGGCGCTAGAACGCATAATCTTAAAAACATTTCTTTGGAGATTCCTAGAGGAGAGCTAATAGTAATAACTGGGTTATCAGGATCTGGAAAATCATCTCTCGCATTTGATACTATATATGCTGAAGGCCAGCGACGTTATGTAGAATCTCTCTCAGCATACGCTAGACAATTTTTATCAATGATGGAGAAACCAGATGTCGATCAAATTGATGGACTCTCCCCTGCGATATCTATTGAGCAAAAATCTACTTCTCATAATCCAAGATCTACTGTGGGGACTGTTACAGAAATATATGATTATCTCAGATTATTGTATGCGCGAATTGGAATTCCAATTTGTCCAGATCATAACGAAGAGCTCTCTGCCAAAACAGTGAGTGAGATATGTGACGAGATATATGCGCTTGGCTATGATAAAAAAATTATGGTGATGGCGCCAGTAATAAGGGGTAAAAAAGGAGAGCATCTTGGTATTTATGAAGATCTAAAAGCTGAAGGCTTTGTAAGAGTAAAAATTAATGGTGTTGTCTATCCGTTAGATGAATTTCCGGCGCTAAATAAAAATCAAAAACATGACATATCGGCCATTGTTGATAGGTTGAAACTCCAAAAAGATGATGACAACCGGTCTAGGCTATCTGAGTCAATTGATACCGCTCTAAATCTTTCGGATGGCCTGATTCAAGTAGAGGTAATTGATGAAGACTCTGAGGTGCTTCTTTTTTCTTCAAACTTTTCTTGTTCTCAGTGTGGTTATTCAGTAAGTGAATTAGAACCAAGAATGTTTTCTTTTAACAATCCCTTTGGTGCCTGTGAAAAATGTGATGGTCTGGGAGTCATTCAATACTTTGATCAAAATAAATTAATTTCGGATGATTCTGCAACTATTAATGAAGGTGCTATTAAGGGCTGGAATAGAAGAAATAGATTCTACTTTCATCAATTAAAATGTTTGGCCAAGCATTATGATTTTGACTTAGATACTGCATGGACATCCTATTCTGAAGAAATCCAAAATATCCTTTTATGGGGATCAAAAGATAAGATCAACTTCTCTAAAAGTTTTAGGAGTGGAAGTAAGATAGTTAGGCAGCATCGTTTTGAAGGTATTATTCCCAATACCGAAAGAAGGTTTAAAGAAACAGATTCAGAGTTTATTAGAAATGAATTAGCAAAGATGCTTTCAGATAGTCACTGTGATGCTTGTGGAGGATCTAGGCTTAAAAAAGAATCTAGAAATATTTTTATTAATGAGACTCCTATCCAAAATATTACGAATAAAAAAATATCAGACGCATTATCTTTTTTTCAAAATATACAACTTGATGGTGCTAAAGCTACTATTGCTGAAAAGATTTTAAAAGAAATTAAAGCGCGTCTTACATTTCTTGAAGATGTTGGGCTCAATTATCTAACTTTAGATAGAGGTGCTGGATCTCTCTCGGGAGGAGAAGCCCAGAGAATAAGATTGGCTAGTCAAATTGGCTCTGGTCTGGTGGGTGTAACTTATGTGCTTGATGAGCCGTCAATAGGACTTCATCAAAGAGATAATGAGAGACTAATTAAAACTCTTTACCACCTTAAAAGCCTTGGAAATACAGTGATTGTTGTAGAGCATGATGAAGAAGCAATTAGATGTGCAGATCATATTATTGATATTGGTCCAGGTGCTGGCAAACATGGCGGGGAGATCTGTGCTCAGGGAAAATTAAAAGATATATTAAAAAGTAAAGAGTCTATGACTGCAGCTTACCTGTCAGGGAAAAGAAAGATTGATTTTCCTAAAAGTGCTAGGAAGTCTGATAAATTTATTGAGATAGTTGAAGCATATGAGAATAATTTGCAGCATGTAACTGTAAAAATCCCCATAGGTATTTTTACCTGCATTACTGGTGTTTCCGGCTCTGGTAAATCCTCACTCATTAATCAGACATTGATGCCTATGAGTAGCTTTTTGCTAAATAAAGCAAATCTGAATAGGGAAATTAAATGTAAACAAATTAAGGGTTTGGAACATCTCGATAAAGTAATTGGGATAGATCAATCTCCTATTGGGCGAACTCCAAGATCCAATCCAGCGACCTATACAGGCCTTTTCTCTCATATCAGAGACTTGTTTTCCCAATCTGAAGAAGCAAGAACAAGAGGTTACAAACCAGGTCGATTTAGCTTCAATGTAAAAGGGGGAAGATGTGAGGCATGTCAAGGTGATGGAATGATAAAAGTAGAGATGCATTTTTTAGCAGATATCTATGTGAAATGTGATGTCTGTGATGGCAAAAGATATAATGAGCAAACCCTTGAGGTGAAATATAAAGGTAAAAATATTGCTGAGGTTTTGAGCATGACTGTCGAAGAAGCTCTTGAATTCTTCCATGCAATCCCAGCGATCAAAAATAAACTTCAAACTTTAGCAGACGTAGGCCTTACTTATATAACACTTGGGCAGTCTGCAACAACACTATCTGGCGGAGAGGCTCAAAGAATTAAACTTGCAAAAGAGCTTTCTAAAAGAAGTACTGGTAAGACATTATTTATATTAGATGAACCAACCACAGGTCTTCACTTCTATGATATCGAACTGTTGTTAGGAGTATTAAAAAGGCTATCTGATCAGGGTAATACTGTAGTGGTAATTGAGCACAACTTGGATGTTATTAAATCAAGCGATTGGATTATAGACCTCGGGCCGGAGGGAGGAAGTGATGGGGGGCTAATCATAGCCGAGGGACCTCCAAGCAAAGTTGCTCAGTCTAAAAATTCTTATACAGGTAAATACTTAAAAGAAACTTTGAACAGTTAAGCTGCGGAGCCCTCTTTAAGCTCAGGCTCAGGTGTTTCAGAGGAGCCATCTAACTCTCTATCAACCCACTCAACATATGCCATGTCAGCTTTGTCACCTGGTCTAAAGCCAGCTTTAATAATTCTTAAATAACCGCCTGGTCTATCTTTTGAATCAATAGCAATTTTAGTAAAGAGTTTATTAACGGCTGAATCAAGTCTCAGCTTATTAAACGCTCTTCTTCGATTTGCAACTGAGTCGTATTTAGCCATTGTAATCAAGGGCTCAACAAAAGACCTTAGTTCCTTTGCCTTTGGTACTGTTGTTTTAATTAGTTCCCTTTCAATAAAGGCTATAGCAAGATTCTTCATCAAGGCCTTGCGATGAGAAGAATTCCTGTTTAATTTTCTGCCTGATTTTCTATGTCTCATTTTTATTAACCCATTGGCGGCCAGTTCTCTAGTGTTGTACCCAGAGAGAAGCCTTTGGATGCCAGAACATCCTTAATTTCATTTAAAGATTTTTTACCTAAATTTGGAGTTTTTAATAGATCAAATTCTGTTCTTTGAAGCAGATCACCAATTAAGAAAATGCTTTCAGCTTTTAAGCAATTAGTAGATCGAACTGTTAACTCTAACTCTTCAATTGACCTCATTAAGAAAGGATCAAAGTCATTTTGATCTTTCTTAGCTTCTTGCTCTGCAATGGCATCTAGATCAACGAAAGCTGCTAATTGTTGCTGCATAATAGTAGCAGCATGCTCTATAGCTTTTTTAGGATCGAGAGTTCCATCTGTTTCTAATTCAACAATTAATTTATCTAAATCAGTTCTTTTTTCAAATCTTGCATTTTCAACTGAATAAGCAACTCTTCTAACTGGACTGAAAGATGCATCAACTTTTAAAGCGCCAACAACATTCTCTTCTTCACTTCTTGAGTCTGCAGGTTCATAACCCCTTCCCGTCTTAACGGTTGCTGATAAAGATAGACTCACTTTATCAACCAATGAGGCCACATGATGTTCAGCATCAGGTAACTCGACATTACCTGGAACTTCAAATGAATTAGATGTAACTTCACATGGGCCAGAAACATCAAGCTTGATTGAAGCACTTGTACCCTCTATGAGACTGATGGGCATATCCTTAAGGTTTAACAATATATCTATAACATCTTCCCTTACGCCTTCAATTGTTGAGTATTCATGAGAAATGCCATCAATCGTTACATCTGTAATTGCTGCACCTGGCATAGAAGATAAGAGTATTCTTCTTAAAGCATTGCCAAGTGTATGGCCAAAGCCACGTTCTAATGGTTCTAATGTAATTTTAGATGTGTTGCTATCTATGTCATCAACTTGAATGTCAGTTGGGACTAAAAGATCTATTACTGATGTTTCCATAATTTCCTTCCGTTTTTAAGTATTATTTTGAATAAAGCTCAACAATGAGATTTTCATTAATTTCAGCACTTAAATCTGTTCTATCTGGTACAGATTTAAATACGCCCTTAAGAGTTTTAGAATCAACTTCAAGCCACTCACAAGCTTCTTTTTGACTAGCAAGATCTAATGCACTTTTAATTCTTAATTGTGATTTAGATTTTTCTCTTACCTCTAATTCATCGCCAGGTTGAACTTGATAAGATGGGATATTCACTGTAGCTCCGTTGAGGTGAAAAGCTTTATGCGAAACCATTTGTCGAGCTTCAGCCCTTGTTGAAGCAAATCCCATGCGAAATACGACATTATCAAGTCTTTGTTCGAGGTAACTAAGTAGATTTTCACCTGTATTACCTTTGGATTTAGAGGCTTTCTTGTAGTAATTCCTGAACTGCTTTTCAAGAACACCATACATCCTTCTAACTTTTTGTTTTTCACGAAGCTGAACGCCGTAATCTGATAACCTACCTCTTCTCAGACCATGAACACCTGGAGCTGTTTCCATATTACATTTTGATTCAATTGCTCTTGAGCCACTTTTCAAAAACAGATCTGTGCCCTCTCTTCTTGATAATCTTAGTGATGGACCTCTATATCTTGCCATTTGATTCCCCTATACCCTACGTTTTTTTGAAGGACGACAGCCATTATGAGGCAATGGTGTTACATCCGTAATACTTTTAATTTTTAGACCACACGAATTTAAGGATCTTATTGCAGACTCTCTTCCACCGCCTGGACCTCTTACCTTCACATCTAAATTAATCATCCCAAATTCTTTTGCTGCGTTGCCAGCTTTTTCAGCAGCTATTTGAGCAGCAAATGGAGTGCTTTTTCTTGACCCCCGAAATCCAGAGCCACCTGAAGTTGCCCAGCACAATGCATTTCCCTGTTTATCAGTGATTGTGATGATTGTATTATTAAATGATGCATGTATGTGAGCCACACCATCGGAGATAACTTTTTTAACTTTTTTACCAGTTGCCATTTATTATGCCCTCATTGGTTTTTTAGGGCCCTTGCGGGTCCTTGCATTTGTTTTAGTTCTTTGTCCATTAACTGGAAGCTTTCTTCTGTGTCTGATGCCTCTATAACATCCAAGATCCATAAGTCTTTTAATATTTGTGCTCACTGATCGACGAAGATCTCCCTCAACAGTGAATTCTGAAACAGAAGTTCTTATTTTTTCAATCTGTTCCTCGCTAAGATCCGAAATCTTTTTAGAATAATCTAGCTTAAGATTTGAACAAATATCTTGGGCAGTTTTCTTACCTATGCCATATATGTGAGTTAGTGCAATCTCGAGATGCTTATTTTCCGGTACGTTTACGCCTGCAATTCTAGCCATTTTCTATTACCCTTGCTTTTGTTTATGTTTTGGATCTGTTTTGCATATCACATACAAAACACCTTTACGCCTTACTGTTTTACAATTTCTACAGATTTTTTTTACTGATGCTCTTACTTTCATATTATCGATTATAGTTTTTTAAATTTGCTTTCTTAAGTAGGGACGAGTATTGATTTGACATCATATGAGATTGAACTTGAGACATAAAATCCATCAATACAACCACAATAATCAATACAGAGGTTCCGCCCAAATAAAAGGAAACTCCAGCGAAATTAATCAAAGCCAATGGAAGCAAACATATTAAAGTTAGATATATGCTGCCAAATACCGTAAGTCTTGCTAACACACTATCAACATATGCTGCGGTCTGCTCTCCCGGCCTAATGCCAGGAACAAATGCTCCTGATTTTTTTAAATTATCTGTTACCTCTTTTGTATCAAATGTTAACGCTAGCCAAATAAAACAAAATGAAATGATCAGTGCAGAAAATGTAAGAATATAGAGGGGTTGCCCAGGGTTCAGTGCCAGCGAAATTGTTTGAAGAAACCCAAAGGATTCAGCTTGCCCGAACCAAGTAGAAAGTGAAGCGGGAAATAATAAAAAAGTACTAGCAAAAATGGCTGGGATAACACCCGCCATATTTACCTTGAAGGGCAAATGACTTGCTTGCGCTTGCATCAATTTTCTACCTTGTTGTCGTTGTGCATAATTTACTGTGATGCGTCTTTGCCCTCTTTCGATAAAAACAACTATGGCAATGACAAGCATTGCTAAAACTCCTATTCCTAAGAGTAATAAGATATTAAGATCACCCTGGCGCGCCTGCTCGAGAGCTTGTCCAATGGCACCTGGAATCCCAGTCAAAATACTGGTGGCAATAATAATAGAAATCCCATTACCAATTCCACGCTCTGAGATTTGTTCTCCAAGCCACATTAAAAAAATAGTTCCAGCAACAACACTAAAAACTGCAGAAATGAAAAATGAAGTTCCTGGCTCATATGCTAAGCCGCTTGCTCCGAGTGTTACAGCTAAGGCAGAGGCTTGAACGAATGCCAGCACAACAGTTCCATACCTTGTGTATTGGGTAATTTGATTACGCCCAGCTTGCCCATCTTTTTTAAGTTCTTGCAAATATGGGATTGAATTTGAAAATAACTGCATAATAATTGCAGCGGAGATGTAAGGTACTACATTAAGAGCAAAGATACTCATTCTCTCTAACGCACCACCAGAAAATAAATTAAACATCTCTAGGATGGTTCCTTGGTTTTGATCAAACAATGCAGCCAATCTAGCGGGGTCAATCCCAGGAATCGGAATATGTGTTCCAAGGCGATAAACAACAATGGCCATGAAGACAAATCTTAGTCTTCTCCATAGATCGCTCATTCCTTTATTTTGATCAGCCATAAATATTACTCAGCAGACTCCTCTTTATCTTTAAGAGTTTTTGTATCTGTTTTCTTCGATCTTTTAATAAACTTTTCTTTAATTGGTTTTTCTTCAATGAATGCAACTGTTCCCCCGGCTTTTTCAATTGATTCCTTGGCGCCTTTTGATACTAGGATTCCTGATACAGTCATTGGTTGAGAGACCTCACATACACCAAAAATTTTTACTTTTTTTGTTGCTTGAGAAATGATTCTATTAGCTTTCAGGCTATCAAGATTAACATCAGCCATGGAGGCTATATTTTTAAGATTGACCTCCTTAGAGCCTCTGTTTACTCTGGATGAAAAACCAAATTTAGGAATTCTTTGTTGAAGTGGCATCTGACCACCCTCAAAACCTCTTGCAATTGAACCACCCGATCTAGATTTCTGTCCTTTGTGGCCTCTTCCAGCAGTTTTACCTGTCCCAGAACCAATGCCCCTTCCAACACGTTTTCTATTTTTTGAAGTGCCAGTACTAGTTAGTGTATTTAAGCCAAGTGAATTATTTGTTTCTGAGTTTTCCATTTCTAGCTCTCTGTAATTTCCAACATATCCCTGATTTTATTAATCATGCCTCGATTACTTGGGGTATCCTCGACAGAAACAGTCTGCTGCAATTTTCTAAAACCAAGTCCCTTAACGCATTTTTTATGATTAGGTAATCTTCCAATGCTGCTCTTAACAAGTTTTATGTCTATTGTTTTATTGCTCATGATATTTCAACCGTCTTTTTACCTCTTCTTGATGCCACTTCTTCTGGGGATTCCATTGAGCGCAAGGCATTAATAGTCGCTCTTACAACATTTACTGGATTTGTTGATCCATAACATTTCGCTAAAACATTTTGAACACCAACTAATTCGAGCACAGACCTCATAGCACCACCAGCAATGATTCCAGTTCCTTCGGCAGCAGGTTGCATATAAACTTTTGCTGCACCATGTTTTGCCTTGACTGGATACCATAAAGTAGAAGCGTTCAAGCTTACGTCGACCATATTTCTTCTAGCATTTTCCATAGCTTTCTGAATTGCGATAGGGACCTCTTTTGCTTTCCCTCTTCCAAATCCAACTTTTCCCTTACCATCACCAACCACACACAATGCTGTGAATCCAAATATACGCCCACCTTTTACAACCTTCGCAACTCTATTTACCTGGACTAGTTTTTCTTCTAGAGCGTCTTGTTGTTGCAAATTATTATTTTGTTGACTCATTTTTTAAAACTCCAATCCAGCTTCTCTAGCTGATTCTGCAATAGCTTTTATGCGACCATGATATTTGTAACCTGAACGATCAAATACTACTTTCTTAATACCAGCCTCTATCGCTCTCTCTGCAATCTTTTGACCAATAGCTTTAGCAGAAATTAAATTATTTGCGGTCATCTTGTTTTCTTTCTCATTAGTTGATGCTGAAACTAATACAGTTGATCCAGCTGGGTCAAAAATTTGTGCATACATATTTTGAGAAGATTTAAAGACAGACAATCTTGGTTTATCTTGCTGTGATATTCTAATTCTGGTCTTTGCTGCGCGTCTTAATCTGGAGTCTAATTTAGAAATCATTTTTTATGCTCCTGCTGCTTTCTTAGCTTCTTTTCTTCTAATAATTTCGTCTGCATATTTCACACCCTTGCCTTTATAGGGCTCAGGTGGTCTAAAAGCTCTAATTTCGGCAGCAACTTGTCCTAAAACTTGCTTATCATGACTTTTGAGAACAACTTCTGTCTGCGATGGTGTTTCAACTTCAACTTCATCTGGGAGGTCGTAGTGAACTGGATGAGAAAATCCTAAAGTGAGCTCTAATTTTTTTCCGTTAGCTTTAGCCCTGTATCCAACCCCGACAAGCAATAATGTTTTCTGGAAACCTTCGGAAACTCCAATAACCATATTATTAATTAAGGAACGAGTTGTTCCAGCAAGAGCAGTAGAATTTGGAGAGGATTCATCATAAGAAACTTTAATAACATCATCTGCATGAATTACAGAAACAGATTCTGGAAAAGCAAATTCAGATTTGCCTTTAGAACCAGAAACTATAATAGCTTTTTCATCTAGCTTAATTTCTATACCTGAGGGTATTGATATTGGATTTTTAGCAACTCTAGACATAATTAAAAAACCTCACAAATAACTTCACCACCGATATTCTGTGATCTAGCATCTTTATCACTCATTAATCCTTTGTTGGTGGAGAGAATAAAGATTCCTAATCCATTTTTGACTTCAGGGAGGTCTGAAGATGATGAATATCTTCTTAAGCTTGGTTTTGAAATTCTTTTAATTTCTCTAATTGCAGGATCCTCGTTAATATACTTTAATGTGATGCTTAAAGAATCCTTACCTTCTAATTTAATTTTTTCACAAGAAGCTATGTAGCCCTCCTTGACAAGCAAAGATACGAGTTCATGCTTAAATTTAGAAAAAGGCGCATTTACAACCTTTTTACCTCGCATTAGGCCGTTTCTAATTCTTGTTAAACAATCTGATGTAGGGTCTTGTAAACTCATAATATTACCAACTTGATTTAACCAATCCAGGGATGTCACCGCGCATTGCAGCTTCACGTAATTTAATTCTACTAAGTCCAAATTTTCTATATACAGCATGCGGTCTTCCAGTCATAGAGCATCTTCTGGTAACTCTAGAAGGGCTTGAATTTCTTGGAAGTTTTTGTAGTTTCTCAAAAGCTGCCATTTTTTCTTCATAAGAATTATCAGGATTCAAAAAAGCGCTTTTCAAAGCAGATCTTTTTTCTGCATAGCGTTCTACCATTTTTTGTCTTTTGACGTCTCTAGCTATTACTGATTTTCTTGTCATTTATTTTTACCTTATTTTTTAAACGGGAAATTTAATATTTCTAATAATGCCTTGGCATCTTCCTTGTTTGAGGCTGACGTATTGATACAAATATCCATGCCTCTGATCTTGTCGATATTGTCATAGTTAATCTCTGGGAAAATTATTTGTTCTTTAATGCCCATGCTGTAATTACCTTGGCCATCAAATGATTTCGGATTTAGACCTCTAAAATCTCTTTCCCTAGGAATTGCAATATTTACTAAACGATCTATGAAGTCATACATGCTATCACCCCTTAATGTGACCTTGCATCCTACTGGCCAGCCTTCTCGCAATTTAAAACTTGCAACAGATTTTTTTGCTTTAGTTATTACGGCTTTTTGCCCTGCAATAGATTCCAAATCATTGACCGCAGATTCTAAATGTTTTTTATCAGTGAGTGCCTCTCCAACTCCCATATTGATTACTACCTTGGTAAGTTTTGGAACAGCCATCACATTATTGATTCCCAATTTATCCTTTAATTGAGGAAGTAATTCTTTATGGAAAGTTTCTTTTAAACTCATGATTTAATTTCTTTTTTATCTGATGTAAACACTCTTAATTTTTTTTCTCCATCAGTTTGAAAGGAGATTCTGTCTGCCTTTTTCTGTTTTGGATTCCAAATAGCGATATTAGATAGATTTATTGCAGCTTCTTTTTCAACAATCCCGCCAGCTTCACCCAGCTGAGGATTAGGCTTCGTATGTTTTTTCATCAAATTAATGCCAGATATAACCGCTTTATTGTTAAATTTAGATATTTTTTGGACAGTTCCCTTTTTTCCAATATCTTTTCCTGAGATGACTATCACCTCATCGCCAGTCCGTAACTTCGTTATTGTTTGATTATTTTTTTTCATCACAATACTTCCGGAGCCAAGGAGAGGATTTTCATATGTTTACCATCTCGAAGCTCACGTGTAACTGGACCAAAAACTCTGGTGCCAATTGGGGCTTTATTACCACCAATTAAAACGGCTGCATTTTCATCGAATTTAATTAGCGAACCATCCCTTCTTCTGACGCCTTTTTTTGTCCTAACTACCAACGCATCTACGACTTGACCCTTTTTAACCTTTCCAGTTGGAATAGCCTCCCTAATTGCAACTTTAATGACATCACCAATATTTGCATAACGTCTTTTAGAGCCTCCAAGCACCTTGATGCACATGACGCTTCTAGCACCACTATTATCTGCAATAGTTAAAATTGATTGCATTTGAATCATGAGTGGTCTCCTTCAGCTTCTACTTCGGTAGTTTGAATAACTGGATTCTCAGACAGTAGCTTCCAAGTTTTAGACTTTGAGTAAGGTCTACATTCTTCGACGGTAACTAAATCTCCAGTTTTAGCCATATTATCTTCATCATGGGCATGAACTTTGGTGGATCGCTTCATGATTTTTCCGTAGGTTGGATGTTTCACTTTTCGCTCAACTTTCACTGTGATTGTTTTATCAGCTTTATCGCTTATTACAATGCCAGTAAGCTGCCTTGGATTGGTACTCATGCTGATGCTTCCTCAGATTTTTTTTCATTAATAATAGTCTTTATTTGAGCAATTTTTTTTCTGTCAATAGTTAATAGATGAGACTCGGTAAGCTGTCCGGTCTTATGCTTCATCCTATTTTTAAACTGATTCTCTCTAATCTCTAAGACCAAGCTCTGAAGAGCTTTAATGTCTTTTTTTCGAAGATCTTGAAGATCACTTGTTAACTTTGCCATTACTATAGTGCCTTTTTAATAAATGTTGTTCTAACTGGAAGTTTGGCTGCAGCCAGTTGAAAAGCCTCTCTTGCGACTTCTTCTGACACACCAGCCATTTCGTATAAGACAGTACCAGGCTGCACCAAGCTTACCCAATACTCGACATTACCTTTACCTTTACCCATTCTAACCTCTAGTGGTTTTTTTGTTATAGGTTTGTCAGGAAATATACGAATCCAAATATTACCGCCCCTCTTAATAGATCTAGTCATAGCTCTTCTTGCAGACTCAATCTGACGAGCAGTAATCCTACCTCTAGTTGTAGCTTTTAGTGCATACTCGCCAAATGCTATTGTATTGCCTGATTGAGCAAGACCTCTATTTCGGCCTTTATGCATCTTTCTAAACTTTGTTTGTTTTGGTTGTAACATGATTAACTTCCCTTATCCTCATCTTTAAAAGGATCACCTAATATTTCACCTGTATAAACATGTACTTTGACGCCAATTAAACCGTATGTTGTTGCAGCTTCTGCTACTCCGTAGTCTATATTTGCTCTTAGTGTGTGAAGTGGGACCTGCCCCTCCCTATACCACTCAGCCCTTGCAATTTCTGCTCCACCTAATCTTCCAGAGACCTCAGTTCTAATACCTTTGGCGCCTTGTCTCATAGCGCTTTGAACAGCGCGCTTCATTGCTCTTCTGAATTGGACTCGTCTCTCCAATTGTTGAGCAATTCCTTCTGCAAGGATTGTGGCATCAAGGTCCGGTTTTCTCACTTCTTTGATATTGACTTGCACTGGAAGAGTGACAATTTTTTGAACTGAGGATTTTAAAGACTCAATTTCTTCTCCCTTTTTACCAATAATAATACCTGGTCTTGAGGTATGAATATTTACAACAAAATTTTGTGCAGACCTTTCCAGCTCCACTTTACTAATAGAGGAGAATCTCAATTTTTCATTAATATGATTTCTTACTTTTAGATCTTCAATTAGATTTTCTCTAAAAGATTTTCCTTTTGCATACCACAAGGCATTATGTTTTTTGATAACACCAAGTCGAAAGCCAGTTGGATGAACTTTTTGACCCATTACTTCTCCTGCTCCGATAAAATTATTTCAATATGACAAGTTGGTTTAATAATTCTGTCAGCCCTTCCTCTTGCTCGAGGTTTCATTCTTTTTAGTCTCATGCCTTGGTTCACAATGACTGATTTAACTATCAATAAATCAATATCGGCCTTATCATTATTTTCAGCATTGGCAATTGCAGACTCTAAAAGTTTTTTTATCACTGCTGAGGCTTTTTGTTTGTGAAAGGAAAGGAAGTCCATTGCAGCATGGACTGATTTGCCTCTTACTACATCAGCAACTAAACCCGCTTTTTGTGCAGATAGCCTGGTTCCTTTTAAATATGCTCTAGTTTCCATTATTTAGCCTTTCTATCTCCAGAGTGCATTCTGAAAGTCCTGGTAATAGCGAACTCTCCTAATTTGTGGCCGACCATATCTTCGTTAATATAAACAGGTACATGTTGTCTTCCGTTATGAACAGAAATTGTCAATCCAACCATAGCTGGGCTGATCATAGATCTTCTAGACCATGTTTTAATAGGCTTTTTACTATTTTCACTTATTGACTTATCTACAGCTTTTTGAAGCGATAAATCAATGAATGGTCCTTTTTTAAGTGATCTAGGCATTATTATTTCCTTTTAGCTCTTCTTCTAACAATCAGATCATCTGTTCGTTGATTTTTTCTTGTTTTATAGCCTTTAGTTGGAATGCCCCATGGAGTCGATGGGTGCCTGCCACCAGAAGTTCTTCCTTCTCCCCCACCATGTGGATGGTCTACTGGATTCATTGCCACTCCTCGGACAGTTGGCCTCACGCCTCTCCATCTTTTAGCGCCAGCTTTGCCTAAAGAACGTAAATTATTTTCTTGATTAGATACAGTGCCTAAGGTCGCTTTACATGCAGATAAAATTTTACGCATCTCACCAGACTGCAATCTCAAAGTTGCATATATACCTTCCTTAGCAACCAATCTCGCAGATGTTCCAGCGCTTCTAGCAATCTGAGCTCCCTTTCCTGGTTTCATTTCAACGCAGTGGATAGTTGTTCCAAGAGGAATATTGACTAACTTCATACAATTACCAGACTTCATTTCAGTCTGATCTGCTGAAAGGACAGGATCACCTAATTTAATCTTGCTAGGTGCAATGATATATCTTCTTTCACCATCAGCATATTTAAGTAATGCTAAATGGGCAGATCTGTTTGGATCATACTCAATCCTTTCCACAACTGCTGGGACATCTGTCTTGTCTCTTTTGAAATCTATAACTCTATAATGCTGCTTATGGCCACCGCCTTGATGCCTTACAGTTATCCTGCCATTATTGTTTCTGCCACCATTTTTTGATTTTTTCTCTAACAAAGCTTTATGTGGTCGACCTTTATAAAGATCCGACTTTATATAGATTACGCCTCTTCTGCCTGGGCTAGTTGGTTTTGCTTTTATGACTGCCATGATTAACTAATACCTTCAAATTGGATTTCAGAGCCTTCTTTCAAAGAAACGAACGCTTTTTTATAGTCTGATCTTTTATATATACCAAACCTATTTCTTTTTGCTTTTCCTTTTTGTGTTGATGTGGTCACGTTATCAACCTTGACATCAAAAAGATCTTCAACCGCTTTCTTAATTTCTAGCTTAGATGCAGATATATCAACTTTGAAAATAACCTGGTTCATACTTCCTAAAGACGAAGCTTTCTCAGTGATATAAGGAGAGTGTATTAATGTCAATAATTTTTCTTTATTCATTAAACCCAAGCCTCTATTAATTTAAATGCTGCAGGTGTAACAGCTACCTTTTCGGACCTAAGCAAAATAACCGGATTAATTTCTTTTACTGTTACAACTTCCACATTAGGGATATTCCTAGCAGACAGATACAAATTTGTGTCCATTTCATCAAGAATAATCAGTACGTTTTCTAATTTAAACTGCTGTAAGAAGCCAGACATTTCTTTGGTTTTGGGTGCTTCAAATTTTGGCTGCTCAATAGCTACAAGACGATCTTGTCTGTGAAGTTCGGAAAATATAGAGCTTATTGCGGCTCTATACATTTTTTTATTAATTTTCTTAGAGTAATCTCTGGGAGTTGCAGCAAATGCTACTCCACCGCCTCTCCATATAGGACTTCTGATTGTTCCAGCCCTTGCGCGACCAGTACCCTTTTGTCTATATGGTTTCTTTCCACCACCTCTAACTTCTGACCTAGTTTTTTGTTTGTGCGAGCCCTGTCTGGATCCAGCTAAATACGTAACAACAGCTTGATGGACAAGTGTTTCATTGAACTCTTTTCCAAAAGTACTTTCAGAAATCTGTAAATCTGATTTTTTATTATCAATATTTAACAAATTTAATTTCATTTTTGTTTCACCGCGGGGGTAATTTTAAGTGTAGAGCCTTTGAAGCCAGGGACAGCGCCTTTTACATAAAGTAGGTTATTCTGAACATCTGCTCCAATTAGTTCTAAACTTTGGATAGTTTTTCTTTCGTGACCCATATGTCCTGACATTTTTTTTCCTTTCCAAACTCTTCCAGGAGTTTGACATTGACCGATCGAACCATGCGCCCTGTGAGCTAAAGAATTTCCATGAGTTGCATCTTGCATAGCAAAATTGTGCCTTTTAATAACCCCGGCATAGCCCTTACCCTTTGATGTTCCTGTAACATCAACCTTTTTTCCAACTTCAAAAATATCTGCTGTTATGTGATTTCCAACTTTGAGATCATTAGTATCTTCAGTCCTAAACTCAAATAACTCTCCATTAGGTATATTTTGTTTCTTGAAAAATTCAGAAGACGATTTGGTTAAGTTTTTTGAAGTATTTTTTGAGACTACAACAGCACTATAACCATGTTTTTCATGCGTTTTGATGTCTGCAATAAAATTAGCTGCAACTGAAATGACTGTTACAGGTGAGGAAGTACCGTCTTCTTGAAAAAGTCTAGACATTCCTGATTTTTTTCCAACTAAGCCAATGCTCAATTTTTTCTCCTTTTATACGGGGCTAATAACCCTCTATGGCCGCTAAGCGTTAAAAAAGTAACAAATTAGCCTAGGCTAATCTGCACATCAACCCCAGATGAAAGATCAAGCTTCATTAAAGCATCGACAGTTTTATCTGTAGGTTCTACTATATCCATAAGTCTCTTATATGTTCTTATCTCATATTGATCTCTTGCATCTTTGTCTTTATGTGGAGATGTCAAGATTGTTGTTCTTTCCTTTTTAACTGGCAATGGAATTGGACCCTTAACAATCGCACCAGTTTTCTTTGCAGTTTCAACTATTAACTTAGTTGAAGCATCAATCAACCTATAATCAAACGCTTTTAAGCGGATTCTTATTGATTGATTGTCCAATTTATATACTCCCTATATTTTTGCTTTATGCAAAATGTTGCGTATTCTATGACTCTAAAGGCCCCAATGTCAACAAATTTAGGGCATTATTATGTTTGTTGTTTTATGTTGTTTTTAACTGCTCTGCAATATTATTTGGAACTTCAGCATATTTTAAAAATTCCATAGAAAAACTTGCTCTACCTTGAGTAGCCGACCTTAAATCTGTTGCATATCCAAACATCTCAGATAAAGGTACTTCTGACCGAACTGTTTTACCAGTTGGTATCTCATCCATTCCTAAAATTATGCCTCTCCTTCTATTTAAATCACCTACAACGTCTCCCATATGCTCCTCTGGAGTAACTACCTCAACTGCCATCATAGGTTCTAAAAGGACTGGTCTCGCTTTCAAGCAGCCTTCCTTAAGAGCCATGGAACCTGCAATTTTAAAAGCCATCTCACTAGAATCAACATCATGGAAGGACCCATCATACAAAGTAGCTCTAAGAGCTAACAATGGATAGCCTGCAATAACACCATTTTTCATTTGCTCTTGAATACCTTTGTCAACGGCTGGTATGTATTCTTTTGGAACAACGCCGCCAACTATCTTATCTACAAATTCATACTCATCATCTAAGCCAAGAGGTTCTAATTTGAGCCAAACATGGCCGTATTGTCCTTTTCCGCCACTTTGTCTCACAAATTTACCTTCAATATCTACAGACTCTCTAATAGTCTCTCGATAAGAAACTTGTGGCTTTCCAATATTTGCCTCAACATCGAACTCTCTTCTCATTCTATCAACCAATACATCTAAGTGGAGTTCGCCCATGCCAGAAATAATTGTTTGAGCAGACTCTTCGTCTGTATGAACTCTAAAAGAGGGGTCTTCTTGGGCAAGTTTTCCCAAAGCAACGCCCATTTTCTCCTGATCAACTTTTGTTTTAGGTTCAACAGCAACTGAAATGACTGGTTCTGGAAAATCCATTCGCTCTAAAACAACTTGGTCTTTCAGATCACAAATGGTATCCCCAGTAGTGACATCTTTCAAACCAATGCAAGCTGCTATGTCACCTGCTCTAATTTCTTTAATTTCATTGCGATCATTTGAATGCATTTGCACCATTCGGCCAACTCTTTCCTTCTTGTCTTTAGTTGCATTCATGACTCCATCACCTACTGAGAGAACGCCTGAATAAACTCGGATGAATGTCAATGTACCAACAAATGGATCAGTAGCTATTTTAAATGCTAATGCAGAAAATGGTTCTTCGTCTGAGGATGACCTAGATACCTCAACTTCTTCATCACTTGGAAGCGATCCCTTGATAGCTTTAACTTCATTGGGTGCTGGTAAGTATTCGATTGCTGCATCTAGAACAGCTTGAACTCCTTTATTTTTAAAAGCAGATCCGCAAAATGCAGGAATTATCTCGTTTGCAAGCGTTCTAATTCGAATCCCTTCTTTGATCTGATCATCACTTAATTCTCCACTTTCAATATAGGTATTCATAAGTTCTTCATTTGCTTCTGCAGCACTTTCCATCATAGATTCTCGTAGAGATTTGCAAACACCAATAATGTCTTCAGGAATCTCTTTCTCCTCGAAGGTCAGACCTTGATCCTCTTCGTTCCAAAAAATCGCCTTCATTTTGACTAAATCTACAACACCTTTAAAATTTTCTTCGGCGCCAATGTTGTATTGCATAGGAACTACATTGGCTTTTAATCTGTCTTTAATTTGATCAGTTACTCGAGAAAAGTCAGCGCCAGCTCTATCCATCTTATTAACAAATACAATTCTTGGAACTTCATATCTATCTGCTTGACGCCAGACAGTTTCTGATTGTGGCTCTACTCCCGAGGTACCACAAAATACTACAACGGCTCCGTCAAGGACTCTTAGAGATCTCTCAACCTCGATTGTAAAGTCAACGTGGCCTGGCGTATCAATAATATTAATTCTATGCTGAGGGAACTGTTGCTCCATGCCAGACCAAAAGCATGTTGTTGCTGCTGAAGTAATAGTAATGCCTCTTTCTTGCTCTTGCTCCATCCAGTCCATGGTTGCAGCGCCATCATGCACTTCACCAATTTTATGAGATAAGCCAGTATAAAAAAGCACTCTTTCTGTAGTTGTAGTTTTGCCTGCATCAACGTGAGCACAAATACCAATGTTTCTGTACTTACTAAGTTCAGTCTGTCTAGCCATATTAAAACCTATGAAATGTTACTAATTAAAAACGGAAATGTGAGAATGCTTTATTGGCTTCAGCCATGCGATGTACATCTTCTTTCTTTTTGACTGCAGAGCCTTTGCCTTCTGATGCATCAGCTAGCTCTCCAGCTAATCTATGATCCATAGATTTTTCACTTCTTTTTCTTGCAGCTTCAACTAACCAGCGCATTGCAAGAGCTTGCCTTCTTGAGGGTCTTACTTCTATTGGAACTTGATATGTGGCTCCACCAACTCTCCTTGATTTAACCTCGACCATAGGGCCAATTTTATCAAGTGCTTTTTTGAATAGTTCCACAGGATCGGTTTTTGCGGTCTGATCAATTTTGCTAAACGCACCATATACTATTTTTTCTGCAACAGACTTCTTGCCATCTTTCATAATGTGATTCATGAATTTAGCAACGATAATATCTTTGTACTTAGGATCTGGTAAGATTTTTCGTTTTTCAGGACTTCTTCTTCTTGGCATACTTATTTACCTTTTTTAGCTCCATATTTGGATCTGCGCTGTTTTCTATTTGCTACACCTGATGTATCTAAGGAACCCCTAACAGTATGATATCGTACTCCCGGGAGATCTTTTACCCTTCCTCCACGAATTAAAACAACTGAATGCTCCTGTAAGTTATGTCCTTCACCACCAATGTAGGAAGTGACTTCATAGCCACTTGTTAATCTAACTCTACATACTTTTCTTAATGCTGAATTAGGTTTCTTAGGAGTGGTTGTATAAACCCGGGTGCAAACGCCTCTTCTTTGTGGCGATTTTTCTAGAGCTGGTACATCAGTTTTCCTAATTTTAGGTTTTCTGGGTTTTCTTATTAATTGATTTACAGTAGCCATAATTTAATATTTTGACGCGATTTTATAGACATGATTCTTTGTGGTCAACATTATTCCTCTGTTTCTTGTAATTCTTGTCTAAGTGCTGCTTCAATATCATCCTCTGAAAGCATAGATTCATTGGAATCGCTAGCTTTTTTTGCAGCCATTAGGTCATGGAATTCCATACCTGTTCCTGCGGGAATTAATCTTCCAACAACAACATTTTCTTTAAGACCTCGAAGATAATCTACTTTACCCGTTACAGATGCCTCAGTGAGAACACGTGTGGTTTCTTGGAAAGAGGCAGCAGAGATAAATGAATTAGTTGTTAGGGAAGCTTTAGTAATACCAAGTAGAACTCTTTCAAATGTTGCTGGTTCTTTTTTGGCTGCAACTGTCTTTGCATTTTCTTCAATCAATTCTGCATACTCGACCTGATCACCTTGAATGAACTTAGTATCCTCGCCATCAACTATCAATGCTTTTCTGAGCATTTGGCGAAGTATAGTTTCAATATGCTTATCATTAATCAGTACGCCCTGAAGCCTATAGACATCTTGGATTTCATTCACAATAAAGTTTGTAAGTTGAGGGATGCCTCTTAATTTCAAAATATCATGAGGGCTTAATGGGCCATCAGAAATAATGTCACCTTTCTCAATCCTTTCACCCTCAAAGACAGTCAAAATTCTATGCTTAGGGATAAGCATCTCTGTATTTTGAGCTTTTTTAGTTGCACCATCCGGAGTTATAACTAATCTTACTTTACCTTTGGTTTCTTTGCCAAAGGCAATAGTTCCGCTATCTTCAGCAAGAACCGCTGCATCCTTAGGCTTCCTTGCTTCGAAAAGATCAGCTACTCTTGGCAAACCACCGGTGATATCTTTTGTTTTGGATCCTTCTAGGGGTATTCTTGCTAAGACCTCTCCAGCATAAAGTTTTTTACCATCTTTTAAGTTCACAAGTGCCTTAGCTGGTAGTGAATAATTAGCAGGAGTTTTATGCTCTCCTAAGGGTACAGGTTTTCCTGTTTTATCAACCAAAGCAATTGAAGGAATTTTATCTTTTCCTGCAGAAGGTCTCTCTGCTACATCAATGACTTCTATGCTACTTAATCCAGTTAATTCATCTGTTTTAGATCTAACAGTAACGCCGTCTTCTATATCAGTAAATTGAACAATTCCCTCAACTTCACTAATAATTGGGCGGGTATATGGGTCCCAACCAGCCACTTTCATGCCTGGTTCAATATTTGTCTGGTCTTTTATAAATAAGGTAGCTCCATAAATTAATTTATGCTGTTCAATTAACTTGCCTTTTTCATCAATAAGAGTCACCTGACTATTTCTTGAAACAACAACTTCTTGCTTATCTTTATTTGTAACTGTTTTAATGTCTGAAGACAGGTTAATGACTCCTGCATTATTTGCAATAATTGCATTATCTTCTGATGAGCTCGAGGCTGCACCACCAATATGGAAAGTACGCATAGTGAGCTGTGTGCCTGGTTCACCGATAGATTGAGCTGCTACAACACCTACTGCCTCACCTCTATGGACTAAGTGACCTCTTGCAAGATCTCTTCCATAGCACATTGCACAAACACCATAACTTGCTTCACAAGTCATAGGAGATCGAACTTTTAATGAAGAAATATTTAATTCATCTATTTTTTTGACTGAATCCTCATCAATAAGATGGCCCACTGGATATATTTCTTTCTCTTCTAAATCAAAAATTGGTTCAGCAATTACCCTTCCGAGTATCCTTTCTGAAAGAGGCTGAATAATATCTCCGCCTTCAACAATTGATGAGACAATGATAGATTGTTCGGTGCCACAATCCTCTTCAACAACAACTGAATCCATAGCAACATCACACAATCTTCTTGTTAAATATCCTGAGTTAGCTGTTTTTAAAGCAGTATCTGCAAGACCTTTTCTAGCTCCATGAGTAGATATAAAATACTGAAGAACTGATAGGCCTTCTCTAAAGTTAGCTGTAATTGGAGTTTCAATAATAGATCCGTCGGGCTTGGACATTAGGCCACGCATTCCAGAAAGCTGTCTTATCTGAGCTGGAGATCCCCTTGCACCCGAGTCAGCATAAATAAAAACAGAATTAAAGGATGCTTGATCAACCTCTTTTCCATCAGAGTCCTCAACTTGATCAGTGCTAATTTTTGACATCATTGCTTTAGCAACTTTTTCATTTGCACGAGACCAAATATCAATAACTTTATTATAACGCTCACCTTGTGTAACTAAACCAGATTCATACTGGGACTCAATAGATTTAACTTCTTTTTCAGCTAAATCAATTATCGAAGTTTTTTCTTCAGGGATCATAAAATCATCAACACCAATAGAAGATCCAGATCGTGTAGAATGCTCAAAACCTAAGTACATTAACTGATCAGCAAATATAACTGTTGCTTTCAAACCAGCTTTTCTATACGAAATATCTATGAGCTTTGAAACAGATTTTTTATCAAGAGTTTTATTTACGTTGTCAAAACCAACCTCTATTGGAGAGATTCTCCAAACAAGAACTCTTCCCACAGTAGTATCTTCTAAATAAGTTCCATTATCTACGTTTGTAATTCTAACTTTAATGTTTGCATGTATATCTAAAGTTTCAGATTCATATGCTCTTAAAACCTCATCAGGATTACTGAAGACCCTTCCGTCTCCTTTTACATTTACTTTATCCCTAGTCATGTAATAGAGACCAAGAACAATGTCTTGAGTTGGATTAATTATTGGCTCGCCATTTGCAGGAGATAAAATATTATTGGTAGACATCATTAAAGCTCGAGCTTCTAATTGCGCTTCAATTGAAAGAGGAACATGAACTGCCATCTGATCTCCATCAAAGTCTGCGTTAAATGCAACACAAACTAAAGGATGGAGTTGGATTGCTTTTCCTTCAACAAGAAGGGGTTCAAATGCTTGAATACCAAGCCTATGGAGAGTAGGAGCTCTATTTAATAGAATAGGATGTTCTCTGATAACTTCGGCAAGAATTTCCCACACTTCAGGAGTTTCTCTTTCAACTAATTTTTTTGCAGCCTTAATAGTAGTTGCTAATTCGTTTTGCTCGAGTTTGCCATAAACATAGGGTTTAAATAGTTCCAAAGCCATTTTTTTTGGCAGCCCGCACTGATGTAATTTCAAGTTAGGGCCAGCCACGATGACTGATCTTCCTGAATAATCAACACGTTTGCCTAATAAATTTTGTCTAAATCTGCCGCCTTTACCTTTAATCATATCTGCCAATGACTTAAGTGGGCGTTTATTGGTTCCAGTAATCACTCGACCCCTTCTTCCATTGTCTAAAAGTGCGTCTACACTTTCTTGTAACATTCTCTTTTCATTTCTCACAATAATATCTGGAGCACTTAACTCTAGAAGTCGCTTTAATCTATTATTTCTATTTATAACTCTTCGGTATAAATCGTTGAGATCTGATGTGGCAAAGCGGCCGCCTTCAAGAGGAACCAAAGGTCTTAAATCTGGAGGTAAGACTGGTAAAACATTCATAATCATCCATTCCGGCTTGTTGCCTGATTCGTTAAACGCCTCAAGAAGCTTAAGTCTTTTGGATAGCTTCTTTAATTTGGTTTCTGAATTTGTTTGCGGAACCTCTTCCCTGATAATTCTTATCTCTTCAGCTAAGTCTATTTCTTGCAACAAAACCTGAACTGCTTCTGCACCCATAGATGCCGTGAACTCATCTCCATATTCGTCGTATGCTTCTACAAATTCTTCTTCTGTTAAAATCTGACATTTCTCAAGCTCAGTCAAGCCTGGATCAGTAACTATAAAGCTTTCGAAATATAAAACTCTTTCAATCTCCCTTAGTGTTATATCTAGTAGCAAGCCTATTCTTGAAGGAAGTGATTTTAAAAACCATATATGAGCTACTGGAGCAGCAAGCTCTATGTGGCCCATTCTTTCTCTTCGAACTTTTGCAAGAGTTACCTCAACTCCACATTTTTCACAGACGACACCTCTGTGCTTCATTCGCTTGTATTTTCCACAAACACATTCGTAATCTTTTACTGGTCCAAATATCTTTGCACAAAATAGTCCATCTCTTTCTGGTTTAAAAGTTCTATAGTTAATGGTTTCAGGTTTTTTAACTTCGCCAAATGACCATGATCTGACCATTTGAGGAGAGGCTAACCCAGCAGTTATAGAAGAAAAATCTTCCTGTTTTGCTTTCAGTGAATTTAATAAATCTTTCAATTATTTCTCCTATTTTTCTGAGTCAAGTTCTAAATTTATGCCAAGAGATCTGATTTCCTTTGTAAGAACATTAAAGGATTCAGGAATGTTTGCATCCATTTCGTAATTTCCATCAACAATATTTTTATACATTTTTGTTCTACCAGGCACATCATCAGATTTAACAGTTAGCATTTCTTGCAACGTATAAGAAGCGCCATATGCCTCAAGAGCCCAAACCTCCATTTCACCAAACCTTTGACCACCAAATTGAGCCTTACCACCAAGCGGCTGCTGGGTAACAAGGCTGTAAGAACCTGTAGAACGTGCATGCATTTTATCGTCAACCAAGTGATTTAGCTTGATCATGTACATATATCCTACAGTTACAGGACGCTCAAACTGTCTGCCTGTTCTACCATCAAACAATGTTAATTGCCCTGACTCAGGAAGATCAGCTAGTTTAAGTAAATCCTTTATTTCAGATTCCTTGGCACCATCAAAAACTGGAGTAGCTATTGGAAGCCCATTGGCAAGATTGGAGGCTAAGGATTGAATCTCAGTATTATTAAATGAATTGAGATCTTCTTTAATAGCAGCGTTTTTGTTGTATAAAACATCAAGGTATTTTTTTAATTCATCTGATTTAGCTTTGGATTTAATCATTTTATTAATTTTTTCACCAATTCCTTTTGCTGCTGATCCCATATGTGTTTCAAGTATCTGGCCCACATTCATTCGAGAGGGTACTCCCAAGGGATTCAAAACAATGTCTATAGGATTCCCATTACTGTCGTATGGCATGTCTTCTATAGGCATAATTTCTGAAATAACTCCTTTATTACCATGCCTTCCAGCCATTTTGTCTCCAGGCTGAATTCGCCTCTTAACGGCAAGGTACACTTTTACAATCTTGATAACACCAGGTGCTAGATCGTGACCTCTGATAATTTTTTGCTTTTTCTCATCAAAGCTTTCTTGTATATTTTGAAGGTACTGATTAAGTGATTTTTCTGCATCTTCAATTTTATTATTTGAGTTGTCATCAGATGTTCTGACTGAAAATAATTCATCTAAACTTAGTTCTGTAAGATCATCAGCTGTTACAGAAGAACCTTTTTTAAGACCTGGTCCTTTAGTAATTTTAGAACCTTTAATAATATCAACCAAACGAATTCTTGTTGCATCATTAATAATCTTGATTTGATCATCCATGTCTTTTTTTGCAACCGCTAGATGATCTGATTCAATTGACTGTGTTCTTTCATCCTTTTCCATGCCGTCTCTAGTAAACACTTCAACCCCAATGACGGTTCCATTAATACTAGAAGGCACTCTTAATGAAGTATCTTTAACATCGGAAGCTTTTTCTCCAAAAATTGCGCGCAAAAGTTTTTCTTCTGGAGATAATTGAGTTTCGCCCTTAGGTGTAATCTTGCCAACTAAGATATCACCAGCGTTAACTTCAGCTCCGACATACACCATTCCGCATTCATCTAATTTACCAAGTGACCCTTCACCGACATTTGGTATATCAGCCGTGATCTCTTCTGAACCCAGTTTAGTATCTCTAGATATGCATGTTAATTCTTGAATATGTATAGAAGTGAATCTATCTTCTCTAGAAACCTTTTCAGACATTAAAATAGAGTCCTCAAAGTTGTATCCATTCCAAGGCATAAAGGCAATTCTAATATTCTGACCAAGTGCTAATTCGCCATTATCTATTGAAGGACCATCAGCAAGAACGTCTCCAAATTTTACTTTATCGCCAACCGATACTAATGGCCGTTGATTGATGCAGGTATTTTGATTTGATCTTGTGAATTTTGTAAGATTATAAATATCAACAGCATTATCTGAATTTTTAGAGTCCGTAACTCTAACAACTATTCTTGCAGCATCGACATTTTCAACAATTCCATTATTTTTAGCTACCACACAAACACCTGAGTCACTAGCAACAATAGTCTCAAAACCAGTTCCAACTAAAGGCTTTTCAGGCTTTAACACTGGTACTGCTTGACGCATCATATTTGACCCCATTAAAGCTCTGTTTGCATCATCGTGCTCAAGAAAAGGAATCAGTGAAGCAGCAACTGAAACTACCTGTTGGGGCGCAACATCCATTAAATCGATCCTTTCAGGACTCATTAAGGCTGAATCTCCGCTATGTCTTACAGGCACAAGATCATCAGCAAACTTTCCTGATTTATCTAAAGCTGCATTTGCCTGAGCAATTACATGCTCACCTTCATCAATTGCAGAAAGATAGATAATGTCATTGGTCACTTTGCCATTCACAACTTTCCTGTATGGGCTTTCTATAAATCCATATGCATTGGTTCTTGAGTAGCACGCAAATGAATTAATTAGTCCAATATTTGGTCCCTCAGGAGTCTCAATTGGACAAAGTCTGCCGTAGTGTGTTGGATGTACATCTCTGACCTCAAAACCGGCTCTCTCTCTTGTGAGACCTCCGGGTCCGAGAGCTGAGACTCTTCTTTTGTGAGTAATTTCAGATAATGGATTATTTTGATCCATAAATTGTGATAATTGACTGGAACCGAAAAATTCTTTAATTGCTGCTGTTACTGGCTTAGCATTGATTAAATCTTGTGGTCCAAGCTCATCAGCCTCTGCCATACTCAGTCTTTCTCGCACTGCTCTCTCCACACGGATTAAGCCTACTCTGAATTGATTCGCCGTCATTTCACCAACTGAACGAACGCGTCGGTTACCTAAATGATCAATATCATCAACGGTATCGTGCCCATCTCTGATATTCACTATTCCCTTCATGACACTCAAAATATCATCAAGGTCTAAAATGCCAGGTATATTTTTTGAGCTATCTATCTTTAGTCTTCTATTGAATTTCATCCTCCCAACTTCTGAAAGATCGTAACGCTCATGATTAAAAAATAGATTTTGAAATAATTGTTCTGCAGAATCTTTTGTTGGTGGCTCACCTGGTCTCATCATTCTATAAATCTCTACAAGTGCTTCTAATCTATTGGATGTAGGATCGGCTCTTAGAGTTGTAGAAATATATGGGCCTTTATCAAGCTCGTTGATGTAAAGAGTATGAAGCTCAGAAATATCTGCTTCTCTTAGAAGTTCAATGACTGATTGATCTATTGCAGTATTAGCTGGAATCAATATCTCTCCGGTCTCCTGATTAAAAATATCTTTGGCTAGAACTTTGTCAATCAAGAAATCATCCTCAACTTTTAGCGCTGTCATCTTGGCTTGCTCAAGTTCACGAACATGCCTAGCAGTAATTCTCTTGTTGGCATCAACTATAACTTTTGATTTAATCTTCAAATCAACTGGAAGTGTTTGGCCTCTCAACCTAGATGGGATTAGCTCAATGCTTATGCCAGATTTCTCAATTTGCACAGTGTCAACTTCGTAGAAATGCTGAAGTATTTCTTCGGTACCCATATCCATGGCTTTTAGAACTATGGTTGCAGGTATCTTTCTTCTTCTATCAATTCGACAAAAAAGATTGTCCTTTGGATCAAATTCAAAATCTAACCATGAACCTCTATATGGAATAATTCTTGCAGAGTAAAGAACCTTACCTGATGAGTGCGTTTTACCTTTATCATGATCAAAGAATACTCCTGGCGATCTATGAAGCTGATTTACAACCACTCTCTCAGTTCCATTAATCACAAATGATCCATTTTCGGTCATCAAAGGAACTTCTCCCATGAAAACCTCTCCCTCTTTAACATCTTTAACTTCTTGGAAGTTAGTATCTCGATCATAAATTACTAAACGGACCACGATTCGAAGAGGAGCAGAGTAACTTAAACCTTGAACTAAGCACTCTTGGACGGAATAACCAGGCTTACCTAATTGATAAGAAACATATTCAAGGGCAGCATTACCAGAAACACTAGTTATAGGAAAAAGAGTTTGAAAAACTTCCTCTAAACCCTTATTTTCTCTTGCCTGAACCTCAACGTTCTGTTGAAGGAACTGTGCATAAGAGTCAAGCTGAGTCTCAACAAGTTTTGGAAGCTCCATGACTTTAGGGAGTCTTCCAAAGTTTTTTCTAATTCTTCTTTTTTCTGTATAGCTATATGACATATGTCGCCCTTTAAAAATGTTTTATTGAAAGATTATTTAAGCTCCGCTGTGGCTCCTGCCTCAGTAAGCTGTTTAAGCATTTCTTCTGCATCAGCTTTCTTTACTGCTTCTTTTAAGGTATTCGGGGCACCATCTACTAGATCTTTTGCTTCTTTCAACCCGAGTCCTGTGATAGCACGAACAGCCTTAATTACTTGAACTTTCTGATCACCAGCTGCAGTTAATACCACATCAAAGTCATCTTTTTCTTCAGCAGCCTCACCAGCATCTCCACTAGCAGCAGCAGGAGCAGCAGCTACAGCAGCAGCTGCAGTCACACCAAATTTCTCCTCAATTGCTGAGATTAATTCAACCAAGTCCATAACGGACATTTCTTCTATCGCACTTAAAATATCATCTTTAGATATTGCCATTTTTTTCTCCTAGATTAGGCGTTAGCCTGTTTATTGTCACGAACTGCAGAAAGAACCCTAGCTAATTTGCTAGGAACTTCATTTAGAAGTGTTGCAAATTTGCCAATAGGTGCTTGAAGTACCGCAGCAATTAAAGTTAATGCCTCTTCTCGAGATGGCAGTGATGCAAGAACATCAATTTGTGAACCATCTAGAAGTTGCCCTTCTACAACTAAAGCTTTGATCTCGAGAGCCTCAAAGTTTTTTGCATAAGTTTTTAACATCTTCGCTGCTGCACCTGGCTCAGCATATGAGAAAGCAAAAA
>ERZ802827.185-NODE-185-length-33659-cov-24.7038_pt1 | contig 33659 bp, 37 predicted proteins | sample MGYA00345652_ERZ802827 | MGnify/ENA primary metagenome ERZ802827 (study PRJEB30503, sample SAMEA104212372) | marine metagenome | biome: Westerlies Biome; feature: [SRF] surface water layer (ENVO:00010504) within the epipelagic zone...; material: water... | reverse complement strand
CTGGCACGGTGAAAATACCCGTATTATCCAATGACTGTTTCCCGATATTCAGCGTGGTATAGGTTACGCCATTGGGAAGCGTTTCTGCAAAACGTTGCTTTTCACAAATGCCCCCCATTCCAACAGCCCCATTCGCGCAGCGCGGGCGGTTTCCAAACGCACCTTGCGGTTCCATAATTTCTTCAAAAACACCATCTGGCTTTTGCTCAACTGCCTGCCCGTTGATCACCAATTGGCCGTTTTTCATCTGCACTTTATCACCGGGTATTCCGATCAAACGTTTGATGTAATCGCGCCCCGAAACCGGATGGCGAAACACCACCACATCGCCTTGTTGGGGCGTGCCTCCAAACAAGCGCTTATTGTCGTTTCGAGTGAACCCGCACAGATCCTTTGCATCGACATTCAAACCCAAACGCGGAATGATCAGGCTGGGACAAGATGCGTAGGAATAGCCGTAGGCCATTTTATTCACAAACAGAAAATCACCGATCAACAGCGTTTCTTTCATCGACCCTGATGGGATCCAAAATGGCTGAAAAAATAAAGACCTAAACACCCCTGCAAGCAGCAAAGCATAAACAATTGTTTTTATCGTTTCAAAGATAGAAGCCAGCGGTGATTGGGCTTCAGTGGCCATGACGTTCTCCTGCATCCAGATTTGGGCTTAAATGGGCCTTTGCCGCATGCGTGTCAAGGCAAGAGGCGGGCCTCAATGACCACGAAAGCTTGTGCCCAAGGATGATCATCGGTCAGGGTCACATGCACCACGGCGTGATGCCCCTCGGGAGTGAGGCTGTTTAACCGTTCTAGCGCCCAGCCAGATAAGGCCATAACCGGTTGGCCCGTTTTCAAATTGCTGACGGCCATATCCTTCCAGCTAATGCCCATACGCAAGCCTGTGCCCAGCGCTTTTGAGCAGGCTTCTTTTGCAGCCCACCGCTTGGCATAGGTGCCTGCTTCATCTTTGCGGCGCTTTGCCTTGGCCTGTTCGGTAACTGTAAAGACGCGGTTGCGAAAACGGTCTCCGTGGCGTTCAAGAACCCCTGCGATACGCTCAATATTCGCAAGATCTGTTCCGATCCCCAAAATCATGCGGGCGCACGGGCCGCATCCATCAGGCGGCGCATTTCTTCAATTGCTGGTGCAAGCCCGCGAAAAATTGCCTCACCGATCAGGAAATGACCGATATTTAACTCTATCACTTCGGGAAAGGCTGCCACAGGTTGTACAGTATCATAGGTCAGACCATGACCCGCATGCACTTCTAAACCAAGACTATGGGCAAAACTGGCCATTTCGCCCAACCGCTCTAACTCTGAGTCGCGTTCCGCAAAGCGCCCCTCTGCGTGCAAATCGCAATACGCCCCCGTATGCAATTCGATCACTTGCGCCCCGATGCGGTTTGCGGCTTCGATCTGCTTCTGGTCCGCGGCAATAAAAATAGAGACACGGCATCCGGCTTCGCGCAATGGCGCAATATAATGCGCAAGTTGGTTTTCTTCGCGCGCGACCTCTAGGCCACCTTCTGTGGTGCGTTCCTCGCGCTTTTCGGGCACCAAACAAATAGCATGCGGCTTATGACGCAGCGCAATTTCTTGCATTTCAGCGGTTGCCGCCATTTCAAAATTTAGCGGCACGCGCAGAATATCCATCAATCCATCAATATCCGCATCAGAGATATGCCGGCGATCCTCTCGAAGATGCGCCGTAATACCATCCGCCCCTGCCTCTTGCGCCAATTGCGCCGCCCTCAGCGGATCCGGATAGGCGCCGCCCCGCGCATTGCGCACGGTTGCAACATGATCGATATTCACACCCAGCCGCAGCTGTCCTACAGGCTTCATGCCGCTCTCCTTCACTCCGTATAGCGTAAACTAGTGCGGACGACGCGTTTCGTCATCAGATTTCAAAGCTTTTTTTCGAAGCGCAATTAATTTTTCACGCAAGGCACCTTTTCGGCGCTTTTGATAGGCCCGAATGATCGGCACACTGAGATAATATCCAACCGCCCCGGTCACAACGCCCGGAAAAATACCACCCACCATATAGGGAAAGAAAATTTCGTTATAAAAGGTCATGAGATTGGTCCAATCAACCTCTTCCCCGGAATAGCCTGCTAATAAATTATCTCTTAGATCGCGCCATGCATCTAAAAACTTACCCCCAAATGAGCGGGTGCTTTCCACATTTTCCGTTCTATGACCCAAGATAAAATGACCGGTCTGCAAAGACACAAGCCCAATCGGGATATAGGTCAGCGGATTGCCGAAAAACGTCGCAAGCAACGCAGCCAGAGCGTTGCCATTAAACACGCGCGCCAGAAGAATGGCGGCAACAAAATGCAAACCGTAAAACGGAGTGAATGTTGTAAAAACGCCAACCCAAATGCCGCGCGCAATGCGCTCGGGCGTATCCGGCAAGCGCCGAACCCGATGTTTCACATATTGAAACGCCCGCGACCAGCCACCTTTGGGCCAAAGCAAGTCGCGCATGATGTTTATCACCGCTCGCCGGTCACGTCGTTTAAATACCACAGGGCACCTCTGATTCTTCTTAGCTTTCGTTTACGCCGCGATGCGCAGCGCGTAAACGACGAACTGAGGCCACTTCACCTTCTGCCTGCAAAACCGTGCTGACCGCATGAAGATGTTCGATATCGCGCAGATCCACGTCAATATTCAGGCGATAAAAATCAGGGTTTCGATCGATAAACTCGAGATCCGAAATATTTGCCCTCTGTTCCCCAATCAATGTACAGACGCGCCCCAAAACGCCCGCATCATTGCCCAGCGTCATCTGCAGTGTCACCGGGTAAACAGCCGCGTGCTGCCCGGAATGCCAATGCAAATCCAGCCATAATTCCGGCAAATCTTCGTAATCCACCAACATTTGGCAATCAATTGAATGCACTGCAACCCCATGCCCATGCGCCGCAATCCCAACAATCCGCTCACCCGGCAAGGCCTGACAACAAGGCGACCGGTTGAAGGATTGCCCCGGCGATAGGCCGATCACCGCGCGGCGCATATCAACATCAACAGCTTCTTTTCCACCCAGCTTAGGATAGACGCTGCGCACCACATCGCGGGCGCTAAATTCCGCGCTTCCCATGCGTGCCAATAACTCATCAAGATCGCCGACACCCATTTTCTTGGCTGCTGTTTCAAGTACTTTATCTGTGGCGCGTTTGCCCACATGCTCAAAAGCCGCGCGCGCCAATTCCTGGCCCATCACGATGAATTTTCTACGATCTGCCTCTCTGAGGGCGCGTCGAATAGCGGTTTTGGCCTTTCCAGTCTCAGCCATTTGCAACCAAGTGGGTTGCGGATTTTGACCCTGCGCGGTGATGACCTCAATCGATTGGCCGTTGCGCAGACGGGTCCATAGGGGCACGCGCAGCCCGTCGACTTTCGCCCCCACGCAAGCATTGCCGATCCGCGTATGAATGGCATAAGCAAAATCAATCGGTGTTGCGCCTTTCGGAAGCTTGATCACATCACCCTTTGGCGAAAAGCAAAACACTTTATCCGAATACATCTCGAGCTTCACGGCCTCAAGAAAATCAAAATGGTCATGATCGGAATCAAACTGCGCGATCAGCGAGTTAATCCATTGAAAGGGATCCACAGTGAATGGGTTTTCACTGCGCACGCCATCCCGATAAGACCAATGGGCCGCCACGCCGCTTTCCGCAACATCATGCATTTGCTGGGTGCGGATTTGCACTTCAACGCGCTTACCGTCTCGGCCGGAAACGGTGGTATGAATCGACCGATACCCGTTGGATTTTGGTTGGCTAATATAATCTTTAAATCGACCCGGCACGGCCCGCCAGCGTTGATGGATAACTCCCAGCACGCGATAACAATCGGCTTCACTCTGGGTGAGGATCCGGAACCCATAAATATCTGATAGCCGCGAAAAGGCTAAATCCTTTTCCTGCATTTTACGCCAGATCGAATAGGGCTTTTTGGCCCGGCCGAACACTTGCGTCGAGATATTGGCCTTGCCCAATTCATGGTTCATATCGCCGGTAATGCGCAGAACCACATCGCCCGTTTCTTTTTGCAATTTGATAAAACGGCGCATGATGGACGAGCGCCCTTTGGCATTCAACACCTTAAACGATAGGTCTTCCAAATCTTCACGGATCGATTGCATGCCCATCCGGCCCGCAAGGGGTGCAAAAATATCCATGGTTTCACGGGCTTTTTGAACTTGTTTTGCCGGGCGCATCGCGCGGATGGTGCGCATATTGTGAAGCCGGTCCGCCAGCTTGACCAAAATAACCCGCATATCCTGCGCAATCGCCATCAACAGCTTGCGGATATTCTCGGCTTCTTTGGTTTCAGTGGAACTGAGCTGCATATTGGTTAACTTGGTGACCCCATCCACCAATTTGGCGACTTCTGGGGTAAAGCGATCTGAAATATCCTGAAGCGTTGAGCCGGTATCTTCAACCGTATCATGCAATAAGGCCGTCACAATCGAGGCATCATCCAACCGTTGGCCGGCCAAAATTTCCGCCACGGCGACGGGATGCGTAAAATACGGCTCGCCAGATTTACGCAATTGCCCTTCATGCTTCATCCGCCCATACGCATAGGCTTGCATGATTAGCTTTGAATTTGATTTCGGATTGTATTGAGCAACCTGTTCAGCAAGACCTTCAGCAGACAGCATATGCGCATAAACCCTTGAGGCAGATTACCCTTGGCCCTGAGCGGCCATCAATGCGCGAAGCAGTTTTTCTTCTGACATATCATCATCCGCAGGCTGATCCGCTTCACCGCCCATCAACAGGGCCATTGCGTCTTCTTCGGGCTCATCCACTTCGATCTGCGTTTGGTTTGATTCGATCAGACGTTCCTGCAACGCGCCGGAGGATTGCGTTTCATCCGCAATCTCACGCAACGACACCACGGGGTTTTTATCGTTATCGCGATCGACCGTAATCGGTGATCCTGAAGAGATCTCGCGCGCCCGGTGAGCTGCCAGCATCACAAGGTCAAACCGATTAGGAACTTTATCGACGCAATCTTCTACGGTAACCCGGGCCATTCTCTACTCCGCCTCACTTTGATCAGAAAGCGCTTCCTTACGCCCAGATGCCCCAAATTACAAGAGCCAATCAAAGAGCGCGCAATTCCGTGCGCAAAGCCTTTGGCAATGCCTCAAACATCTGCGCCACGCTCAATCCCAACACTGGATGACACCACTCTGGTGCAATCTCCTTGAGCGGGCCCAGAACGAAAGCCCGCTCATGCAGGCGTGGATGCGGTAAAATCAAAGTATCAGGCGCTTCATTTCGTTGTTGCGCGGCGTCTAAGTGATACCAACGTCGAAATTCAGCCGTATCCGGCACTACGGCATCCGCGCAAAATAACAGATCCAAATCCAAACAGCGCGCGCCCCAACGTTTGATCCGGCGGCGCCCAAAATCAGACTCCACTTGATGCAGGGCACTTAGAAGACCCTCCACAGGTAGGCGTGAGCGAATCAGGGCTGCAGCGTTTACGAAATCGGGGCCGCTGCCTGCGGGAAAGCTTGCTGTCTGGTAAAATCGACTCACCCGCACAACCTCGATCTGTGGCAGTTGCGAAAGGGACTTTAACGCCGCATTTAATAGCTCAGCGGAGGTCAGGCCTTGCCAAGTTTCATTGCTTCCCAACGCAATCGCGCTATTTATTGCAGATAGGTAGTTTGACCGATCCTTTGGCGTGTTCATTTGACTTGCGAGCCCGTTGAAAAAAATTAAATTGTGCGACCGAAACGGCGACTTTGATGCGAAGGCTCACCGATATAAGAGCCGCTGTTTATTTGAAAGGAAATTAAATGTTTTACAAGGACGAACGGCTGGCGCTGTTCATTGATGGATCCAATCTATACGCGGCAGCCAAATCGCTTGGCTTTGACATAGATTATAAACTATTGCGCACAGAATTTATGCGCCGTGGCAAATTGCTGCGCGCATTTTATTACACGGCACTGCTTGATAATGAAGAATATTCGCCAATTCGTCCGTTGGTCGACTGGCTGAATTACAACGGCTTTACCATGATCACAAAAGCCGCGAAAGAGTTCACCGATAGCCAAGGCAGGCGCAAGGTCAAGGGCAATATGGATATCGAATTGACCGTGAATGCAATGGAACTTGCACCGCATGTCGATCACATCGTTTTGTTCTCGGGGGATGGGGATTTTCGGCCCTTGATTGAAAGCCTGCAGCGCCAAGGGGTACGAGTATCCGTTGTGTCGACGGTTCGCAGCCAACCTCCAATGATTGCCGATGAACTTCGCCGCCAGGCGGATAACTTTATCGAGCTGGAAGGTCTCAGAGATGTGGTGGGTCGGCCTGTGCGCGAAGACGATGGCACAGACGAAATTTATACGCCTGAATAACGCTTATTTCTGGGCATTTGGATCAATCGGGCCGCGCCAGCGGTCCACCACCTGCGCCAATTCCAACGTCGACACTGGCTTTTTCAACTGCGCGTCAACCCCTTGCAAGACCGTCGCAGTGGCTGACGCGCTGCGGCCTACAGCAATCAACGCTGTTTGAGGTCCTTGACCCGCCGGTTGAAGCGCGCGTATCTCAGTGATCACACTCTGGTTACTCGCCTCGATAAGCACAGCGTCAATGAGGATAAGATCAAAGGTTTTATCGCGCAATACCAGCAAAACATCTTGAAAACGTGAGGCTTCGGTGACCACGCAGCCCAATTTTTCAAGCTGATGTTTCAAAATCAGTCTGCTCACCTCGTTTTGATCGATCAATAAAATATGTGCTTGTGCCGGCCCCTGAATTGGGCCGACAGGTTTGATGCCCTGTAACTCTGCCTGGGTGCGAGACAGCTGCGCCGCATGTATCTCAGATAAGGCGCGCCAAACCTCTGAGGGCAACATGGGACGGCGCGCAAGAACGCGACGCCCTGGAAATATCTTTTTAAAATCAGGATGTGCGCGGGAGGCAAACGTTACCACAGGCAGATCTGCATCATGCATAGATATATCACGAAACAACTGATCTTTTTGCAAATCCCCTAACCCAGAATTTGCAATCACAATAAAAGCCTGTGACGCGCTAGTTTTAAGAAATTCGAGCAACGCGCCCGGCTGGTCAAAACTGTGCCAAATGGCGCCTGTTGCCCGCACATAGCGCTCAAATGCCCTTGGCGGTTTCCCCGGTTGGTGCAAACAAAGCACCTGTTCAGACTTCAAGCACGGAATATTCACTGACCCTTCCGGATTCACCATCGGCAACAAAATTTCAAACGTCGCTCAACTGCCCTTCATGCTATCAACTTTTATCGTACCGCTCATTTTACTGACCAGCTGGTAAACGACAGACAGCCCCAACCCGGTTCCGCCAAAATCCAACCCTGCGCCGCTTTCCAGTTGCAGAAACGGCTCAAAAATATCTTGATGATTTTTCACATCAATCCCAATGCCATTATCCGATACAGCAATTAATAAGCGATCCTTTTCATCCCGGGTTAAACATAACGAAACCGCCCCGGTCTTGCCCGGTACGCTCGCTGTGGAAAATTTGACCGCGTTGGTGAGCAAATTCAGGATAATTTGCCGTAAGCGGCCAGGATCAAAGTCAATTCCCTGGGGCAATTGAGGATCAAAACTCAATGAAAACTCAACGTTTCGAGATTGCGCAAAGGGCAGTATTCCTTCAACAATATTTTCAAAGAGCTCTAAAAGAGCCGTTGGTTCAGGATTTAACGCAACTCGGCCCGCCTCAACTTTTGAACTGTCTAGAATTTCATCAACTAGCCGCAACAACACCGCAGAGCTATCACGCATAACTTTGATCAACCGCGCTTGCTCATGATCAAGTTGTTTCGCTTCAAACAACTCTAAGACGCCCATAATCCCATTCATTGGGGTGCGGATTTCATGGCTCATATTTGCAAGAAACCTCGTTTTCGCAATATTCGCGGCAGAAGCCTTCTTATTAGCCTGATAAAGATATCGGCTGTAGGATTTACTAATCGTTCCGACCGCAGAATATTGAATAATCAAAATAATAAAAACGGACAACACCGCCAATAGGTCCACATAGCGCAGGGCCAAAGGGTCAGACACGACCATTATGCCCAGAAGATCATCTTCCAGCCCCCAGCGGGTGATCCAAACCATTATGCTGATCAGAACAAAAAATATTATATAAGCGCGTTCTTTCTTTACCGAAAAAACTAAGAATGCCCCACCGGCAAAGCCTGTGTAGAGAATGGCAGCGCTACTGTTCTTACTCACGAGTAAAATCCCAATCGTGACCGCAATCCAAGTAAACCCCACCCAGAGCAAACGCACCAAGAGATGAAAGCGCGTGTTCAAAAAAACAACGGCAATGAGCGATGCAAGTATCGTGATTGCCGCGGGAATAAAAAAACTTAATTGCTGCAAAAAAAAAGCCCATTGCAGCCCACATGATCGATAACACCAAGGTGACCCAAGCGGATATTCGAATAATTTCAAACCGCCTTGCTTGGGTTAATTCTTCTATCTTCACATCAATTTCTAGGGCGTGCGCCATTTTAAATACTCAAAGTCAAAAAATTCTTTAAAAAATAATATCAGCCCGTATATCACAGTTGAAAAAACATGCAAAATCTTCGGCCATCGACCTAGCCAATGAAATTAAATATTTACCCTGCGCCTTGGCTTAATTAATCTATGCCTAACAATAAAAAAATTTTCTCTGGAAGAGGGGTGTAACGATAATGCCGTTAAAGGATCTAACTTTATATCTTGCGGCACCGCGCGGGTTTTGTGCCGGCGTGGATCGGGCAATTCAAATTGTTGAGCTTGCTTTGGGAAAATGGGGGGCACCAGTCTATGTGCGCCACGAAATCGTGCACAATAAATTTGTAGTCGATGGATTGCGCGAAAAAGGCGCCATTTTTGTAGAAGAATTAAATGAGTGCCCGGATGATCGACCGGTTATTTTTTCCGCCCATGGCGTGCCAAAGGCAGTGCCAGCAGAGGCTGCAAAGCGTGAAATGATCTATGTCGATGCCACCTGCCCTTTGGTGAGTAAAGTGCATATTGAGGCCGAGCGTCATCACGCGGCAGGGCTACAGATGGTAATGATCGGCCATGAAGGACATCCCGAAACAGTGGGTACGATGGGCCAATTGCCGAAGGGAGATGTTCTTTTGGTGGAAACCTCCGAAGATGTGGCAAAGCTAAACATACGCGATCCTGAAAAATTGGCGTTTGTCACGCAAACAACGCTGTCGATTGATGATACCGCGGATATTGTGGCTGCCCTTAAACTGCGCTTCCCGAATATTGTAGGGCCGCATAAAGAAGATATTTGCTATGCAACAACCAATCGGCAAATTGCGGTCAAAGAAATCGCGCCTTTGGTGGATGCATTACTGGTGGTCGGGGCTCCCAATTCTTCCAATTCAAAACGTTTGGTGGAAGTGGCGTCAAAGGCTGGCTGTTCTTACGCACAGCTCGTTCAGCGCGACACCGAGATTGACTGGCGTGCTTTGGAGGGCATTCAATCGGTGGGGCTTACGGCAGGGGCATCTGCACCTGAGGTTTTGGTCAATGAAATTATCGAAGCATTTCGCGCGCGCTATAAGGTGACGATTGAGCATGTGGAAACCGCGCAAGAAAACGTAAATTTCAAAGTTCCACGCGTGTTGCGCGAAGCCGCCTTATGAGCGCTATTCAGCCCGCCCAAAATAGGGGGCTTCGAAAAGCTTCACCCTCTCGTTTAAAGCCGATGGCCAAGGCCAAAGCCCGAGACCCTCACAAATGGTAAACATCCCACGCTCCGCGTTGGTTTTGGGATTGGCCGGCGTACTGCCATTTTTCTGGGGCGTGGCAACGCTTTATTCTGATGGCTTAAGCCTTTGGACCCTGCGCACAATTGGTCCGCGATTTAACGGCCCCTATGTGCAAGTTTATTACGGGGCAATTATCCTGTCCTTCATGTCTGGCGTACTTTGGGGCTTCGCCACAAAAACTTCCGGCCGACAGGCCACAATTGGCTATATATTATCTGTTTTACCCGCCTTGTGGGCGTTTTTTATGACTGGCAATGGTCCGACCTCGGCCTCAATACACCTAATGACTGGATTTGCTGGCCTGCTGCTTTTGGATTGGTTTTTTTGGGCCCAATCTTTGGCACCGCCATGGTGGATGCGCTTGCGGGTGTTACTGACGGCTTTGGTGCTTGGCTGTTTGGGCTTAGGGGGTTTGTAATGGCAGCCGATCAAGAAACCATCGCTGTTTATGATCACAAAATACAAGATTACGCCGCGTTGAAACCGGATCCTCAGCAGGATAAAGCAATGCGTGATTTTTCAGCTCAACTCCCTCCCGGAGCAAGGGTTTTGGATTATGGTTGCGGGCCCGGCGCCTTTGCTCGCGCCTTTGCAGATCAGGGCTTTGAAGTTGAGGCTTTTGATGCTTCAAAAGAGATGGTTGCACTGACCCAGGCCGATCCAAGAATAAAGGCATGGCAGGCGCGTTTTGAAGAGTTTCAAGCGCTGCATCGCTATGATGGGGTTTGGGCCAGTTTCTCTTTATTGCACGCCCCGCGTGACCGAATGCCAGATTTGTTAATGGCCATTAAAGGCGCGCTTAAACCCAAGGGCTGTTTAACGCTGGCCTTGAAACTGGGTAGCGGATCGCGGCGCGACAGCCTAGGGCGGCTCTATACCTATTATAGCCTGCCAGAGTTGCGCGGCTTGCTGACCAAGGCAAAATTTGACTGGCTGAACCATATAGAGGGAAAAAGTATCGGGCTGGATGGCACACAATCAGATTGGGCAATTGTCCATACGCGAGTGTTGGATGGCTGAGCTTTTTGCCTATACCGATGGCGCCTGTTCGGGCAATCCGGGCCCCGGCGGATGGGGTGTTTTATTACAAGCGAGCCAAGCCGGTAAAATCGTTAAAGAGCGCGAATTAAGCGGTGGCGATGGTGCAACAACCAATAATCAAATGGAGCTGATGGCCGCGATCATGGCGCTTGAAACGCTGGATCGCGCCAGCACGCTGACCATCGTGACCGATAGCACCTATGTCAAAAATGGCGTCACCCAATGGATCCATGGCTGGAAGCGCAACGGTTGGCGCACCTCGGCGAAAAAACCGGTCAAAAATGTAGAGCTATGGCAACGGCTTGATCTGGCGCAAAGCCGCCATCAGGTGACATGGGAATGGGTCAAGGGCCATGCAGAGCATCCGCAAAATGAACGGGCGGATGAATTGGCCCGCGCCGGTATGACCCCTTTTAAAACATGAGCAAACCTATCGTATAAAAGGTTTGCCCTATTGTTTCACGATGCTCAAATGCGAAGCCAGAAATCTTAATGTTCCGGCATCCGCTTGCCAGTATCCAACTGCTCAAAGGCACCGTCGAACCGTCAAAAAGTCCAGCAGATGCAGCGCGGCGCGAACTATTTGAAGAAAGTGGTCTCGACACAAAACAGCCATTATTTTTCATCGGAAAAAACACCTGAATGGTTTGCAGACAAATTTGGTATTTTTATCACCTCGATCTGCTTTTACAAACGAAATCAATGGATCCATTTCGCCCCAGATGATGGGGGCATCGAGCTGCAGTTTTTTTGGCATGCCCTGCAGGCGCCGCCGCCGCCAGACTGCGGCGCTTTATATGCGCGCGTGTTAAATTATGCGCGCCCACTGCTTCTTAAGCAGCTAGAGCTTTAGGGGCGTTTACGGCGAAAAACCGCGTCACTCCAGTTTCGGATGTGCCGCGTCATGCACTTCGACAGCCCTTCCGGATTGAGGGATGGCTTTGGCACTGGTTCATGCTTTTGGCGCGCCAGATCACTTGGATCAGCCGGCCTGAACATTCGAAGCGCATTCTTACCCTGCAACAGGCGAAAATGCTCAAACATAACAACTCATAATTTAAAAGGGCCTTTGGCCTCTTAAAGGCACATTAAGCGGAACGCTATCACCAACAAGCTGGGTAAAAAGCATCCAAGCTGGCTAACTCTCTCGAACATCGTTTGATCATGGCGCGCTCTCCGACAAAAGGCTGAACCTAACGATACAGATCACCGCCGAACTTACAGCTATAAATAATAATAAAATTTATATTTCTACTTAAGCGTGAAATCGGCAAACTCGCCTGCGCCTTTTTCCGTGGTGAATCGTATCTTATCGCCATTCAATGCGACCTCTTGGCAATTATGCTCGAATGTTTTTCCACCCCAGTATAACACGCGGCAAAAATACCGATCTTCCCAAACCCAAATGCCCGTCACTTTCATAGCCGCCGCTTTGCCGGTTATTGTTCCATCTGGCTTCACCTGCAACCTGATCAGCGGGCGCTTTAAATCTTTTCCTTCAATAACAGATAAAAAATTATCACGTTCGGATAATACAACAAATTCGGCCCAAGCGCTGACGGGCAAAAAGAGCGCCATGCCAAAGCAAGTAAATATTCCAAAAAATAAACCACGCATGCTGTTTACCCTGAAACGAATGTTATGATGCGGACGTATTTCATTGATCCGATGAAGCAAATCACATTTGCGTGTTGCGTAAGGCTAAAGGCCCAAAACATCCAACATATTATATTCACCTACGGGTTTCTTTTGCGCCCATTGCGCAGCTTTCAACGCGCCTTTGGCAAACAGCAAACGGTCGGTGGCCACGTGGCGCAGGGTGATCCGCTCGCCAACCCCCGCAAACAGCACATCATGCTCTCCAACAATATCCCCCCCGCGAATGGCCGCAAACCCGATCTGGCCTTTTTGGCGCGCACCGGTGATACCGTCGCGGCCGCTGTCGCGCATCTGCGCCAGATCAATGCCGCGCCCCTCTGCAGCCGCTTCGCCCAGCATCAGCGCTGTGCCAGAGGGCGCATCGACTTTTTTGTTATGATGGGCTTCGATCACTTCAATATCAAAATCTTCATCTAACGCCGCTGCAACTTTCTTTGTAAGCTGCACCAACAGATTTACCCCCAGAGACATATTGCCCGCCCGCACAATCACCGTTTTTTCGGCGGCTTTTGCCACCGCGGCAAGATCCTCATCGCTCAGTCCCGTGGTTCCAATCACATGGGCGGTTCCGGTTTGAGCAGCTTGCTTTGCAAAGGCCACTGTTGCCGCAGGGCTGGTGAAATCGATAACAACATCGGCATGGGCAAATACGTTTTTCGCTTTATCCTGCACAATCAAACCTGTTTCAGATTTCTGCATCACGCGCCCCAAATCTTGGCCAACCCATGGATGACCGGGCCGCTCTAAGGCCCCAACCAAGGTAGCTGTTTCGCTGGCATGCACGCTTTCAACCAACATTTGGCCCATACGCCCAGATACTCCGGTTATGGCAACGCCAAGCAGATCTGACATAATACGCTCCTATTTTTCTGACTTTCTTCCTCATAACCTGCCAAAGCTGGCTTGGCAAAGCCCAAGGAAGCGCGTAGAGCAAATCTATGGGAAAGAATAAATTTCATGATGGGCCCGGCCCGTCTCAACGGCAATTGCGCGTCGGTGAATTGATCCGCCGCACTTTGTCAGACATTCTGATACGCGGCGATATTCATGACCCAGACCTCAACAGGATGTCGGTGACTGTCGGGGAGGTCAGTACCTCACCTGATTTGAAAATTGCCACCGTTTATGCCTGCCCATTGGGCGGCAATGGAGGGCCGGAAATGATCGCCCTTTTGGCAAAAAATAAACATGAGATACGCCGTGCAATTTCAAAAAACTTAACGCTAAAATACACGCCGGATCTACGATTTCGATTGGATGAAACCTTTGATCGGATGGATGAAACACGCCGGTTAATGGCTCAAAACGCCGTACGTCAAGATCTGGAAGACGAATAGCATTCCGCTAAATGCAAGCGTGATCCTAGGGCAGGCACCAGATATGAAAACTAGTTAATTGATATCATTAATTTATTATTTCTAATTTGAAGGAAGGTCCCACACTTAGTCCCACAAGTGGCTTAGGCCGAATCGCGTGAACAAAGCGTTAGAATAAAAAGAATTTCGATGGCGACAGATCCGACCAATTTTGCAATCTGAGAATTGATAGGTTTGGTGAAACAAAATATTGAATTCACTCTGAAAAAAGACAGGTTTTTACATTGTCTGAAACCTAAGCAGCCGTTCGAATCACACGTTAAAAAGTCGGCAAATTCCCCCACAGCAGTCGTTAAATGATCACGCAGCGAATGGCTGCTAGGAGCTGATTGTGTTGAAAAACTCTTACTTGATCGAATGGTCAATCGCTGAGTCAATCTGTGTATTGGACAGGGGGATTTGCGATTTTGGGACCAAGGCAGGAGGCGCAGGCAGTACGGTTTTATGAGTTTTCGCTGGAAGATCACGTTCCTCAAAACCACCTGTTGCGTTCGATTGATCGGTTCGTTGATCTGAGGAGTATTCGTGCGCATCTTGCCGAGTTTTACAGCCATACTGGTCGCCCATCTATTGATCCTGAATTGATGATCCGGATGTTGCTTTTGGGCTATTGCTCCGGCATCCGGTCGGAACGCCGCTTGTGCGAAGAGGTTCATCTGAACCTGGCCTATCGCTGGTTCTGCCGCCTGGACCTTAGTGACCGTATCCCGTATCATTCGACGTTTTCCAAGAACCGCTACGGACGCTTTCGCGAGAGTGACCTTCTGCGCCATGTATTTGAGACGACTGTTGCGCGCTGCATGGAAGAAGGACTGGTTGGCGGCCAAGGATTTGCAATCGATGCCAGCTTGATCAGTGCAGATGTCCAAAGACAGAACTCCAGCAACCCTGAAGACCGGGCAGCCCGTGTGACCGACATCGATGACGCACCACGCGCGGTGCAGGAATATCTCGACACGCTAGACGACGAGGCCTTTGGTGCGGCCACCACGACCAACCCCAAGTTTACTGCTCATGCTGATCCGGCCAGCCAATGGACTGCAGCGCGTAAAGGCCCGGCGTTCTTTGCGTATTCCACCAATTATCTGATCGATACAGATCACAGTATCATCGTTGATGTCGACGCCAGCCGTTCGAACATAACCGCCGAGGTTGGAGCCATGCGCAAGATGATTGACCGGACCGAAGAACGCTTTGGCCTGAAGCCGGATTGGATCGCTGCTGATACGGCTTACGGTTCATCTGAAAATCTTGTTTGGCTGGCACTCAAGCGACAAATCCTGCCCTTCATTCCCGTCTTTGATAAGGGTGAGCGCACTGATAGGACATTCTCCAGATCAGATTTCACATGGGATGATGAGAACGACCGCTATATCCGTCCCGGCGGCAAAGAGATGAAGCATACGCGACGCACCTATTCCGATCCAGCTGGGAACGCTCCAGAATGGAAAGCGCGCACATATCGGGCCCTTAAATCCGATTGCATCGATTGCTCATTAAAAGCCAAATTAAATCAAAGTAGTTACCAGTATCAATGGGCCAAAAAAATGAGTTTTTCAACACAATCAGCCCAAAGCCACCGTTGCTGAAAATTCTGGAAAAGTCGTTCCGAAATTTCGAAGACGCGGGGCAGATACAAAGCCCGCAATGGATTTGATTTCATTTTGTTCTCGTCGTCAAGTGTATTAGACTAGTGGTAAGATCAGGAATAATTTACGACGGAGAGAATTTGTTGAGCGAAGGCAGTTACACACAAGGTATTAAAGACCCCTACTGGCATCTCCATGACGAGAATTTTGAAACCCCGTACATGACGCCGCGCCTGACGGCCGAGGGATCTGTATTCATGGGCGGGCGAGATGTCGTTTCGCTAAACGGAGATTGGTGTTTTGCCATCGATCCGATGCGCGAAGGTCTGCGTCAACGTTGGTTTGAACATGACGCACAACCCATTGATGACTGGTCTGTTCCGCGCGACTACGACGACGGAAGCTGGCAAAAAGCGCCGGTTCCGGGATGCTGGACCACCGAGCGTGATGAGTGGCTGCGCTACGAAGGTGCGGCCTGGTACTCGCGTAGTTTCGAGGCCGCAGTGCCCACCGACGGCGACCGCCTGATCCTGAGGATTGGGGCGGCGAATGCACAGACGCGGGTCTTTTTGAACGGGGCGTTCTGCGGGTTGCACCTTGGGGGCTCGACACCGTTTTTCTGCGATCTCACGCCTTATATTCAGCCCGGTGAGAACCTTGTGATGATTGAGGTCGACAGCACCCGCCGTGCCGACGCCGTGCCGATGCACCATACCGACTGGTTCAACCACGGCGGTCTTTATCGGGACGTTGAACTAGTGAAGGTGCCTGCCGTCCATACTTCGCACCTGTTTGTGCGATTAACAGACGACGGGGTGGCTGTGGATTTGACCCTGTCGTCGGATGTGGATGGCACAGCAGAGGTGGATATTGCCGGATTGGCCAAAGGGAAGATCGAGGTGCGCGCAGGCGCCGGCACGACAATTCTGGACTGCGCGCCTGAACTTTGGTCACCGGACAGCCTTCGGCTGTACGATGTCACTGTAAACTATGGTTCAGATCGGGTCACTGACCGAGTGGGGTTCCGACGGATCGAACGGCGGGGCCGCGAATTATTGCTGAACGGTCGCACGCTACAACTGCGCGGCATCGGCATGCATGAAGAAGACCTTGACCTTGGAAAATGCAGCGACGAGGTTGAAATACGCCGCCGATTCGCGCATCTCAAAGATCTGGGCGCTAATGTAGCTCGGGCCGCACACTATCCGCACCACGAACTTGTCGCCCGCGTTGCCGATGAACTGGGTATTTTGTTGTGGGAGGAGATCCCGGTTTATTGGGCAGTTGCATTCGACAATCCGCCGACGTTCGAGAATGCGCGCAATCAGCTTGTTGAACTCATTCGCCGCGATGCCAACCGCGCCAGTGTGATCCTGTGGGGCGTGGGCAACGAAAACGCTGACACCGATACCCGGCTGGATTTCATGCGCGGGTTGGTCGAGGCCGCGCGCGCCGAAGATCCTTCGCGTCTGGTCACGGCCGCCTGCCTGATCAACCGCGAGACGTTCCGCATTGAAGACCGGCTTGCCGACTATTTGGATGTGATCGGGCTGAACCAGTATTTCGGCTGGTATGAGCCTGGCTTCGAGGGGTTAAAGCGCCTCTTGCAAAACTCTGACCCGGACCGCCCCGTGGTGATTTCGGAAACTGGGGCTGATGCGGTGGCGGGGATGCACGGGCCCGACACCCAGTTGTTTACCGAAGAGTATCAGGCAAAGGTTCTGACCCGGCAGGTCGAGATCGCGGCGCGAGCCGACTATGTAGTCGGTACCTTCATCTGGTTGCTTTACGATTTTCGCACCGACCGGCGGCAGACAAAGCATCAACGGGGTTGGAACCTGAAGGGGGTTGTTGCGGCGGATAAAACCACACGCAAACTGGGGTTCGTAGCGCTGGCGCGGGCCTATCAGAGGCACTTTCGTGACGCCGATTAAAGGGTTTTGAAAAACTCCAAAACCGCCCGGCGCATGCCGGGGGTTTCTTGATGCCCGGCCGCCGGACTTCGGCAGATCGTCAGGTTTTTAGGGCAATCCACATAAGCCGCCCGCAGTTCAATGAGCGCGAGATCAACCGCCAGGGCAGGTGTCAGCGGATCCTGATCGCCGATGCCCACGAACTGCCGTCGGGGCGCGATTTGACCGGCGATCTTTCCGTTTGAGGTAAGAGTCAGAAGTCCCGGAACGGTCAGGTAAATTCCATGCAGGTCATGGGCGCCGGTGCGAATGAGTTCTGAAAAATCGGCAAAGCAGCACAGGTGCGCGACGGCGGCAAGCCTCGGCTCAACAGCCGCCAGCCAGTATCCAAGGGTCGCGCCCATGGAAATACCAAACACGCCAATCCGGGTCTGGTCGATGCCTTCTTGTGCACGCAGCCATTCAAACGCGGCCTGAAGTTCTCCGACCATCTGGCCTGCCAGTGACTTACCCTGCCAAAGCGCGGCCTTGGTCAGATCGCTTTCGGTTCTGTCGGCGCGCGCCCCGAAACCGGGCAGATCAATGCAAAGAACCGCGAACCCCATGCCAACCAGCGTTTGCCCCAGCGGGCCCTGCAAGGCGGGCCTGCCGTCCAGAACCTCACGGGCGCCAATGTCATAGTGATCACCGTGGGCGTGAATGTAGAGGATCGCCGGGGCCAGTGACCTCCCGTCAGGAACCGCAAAGAACGCTCGGATGTCTTCGCCGCTGGTAGAGGCGAACATCAGCTCCTGAAAGTTGCTTTCGGCGGTTGGACGGGTCCAATCTGGGCGAAGCACCAAGGGGTGGTGGTCAATTTCGAACAGTTCTTTTAGCTGGTCGGGCAGTGTCACGGCTTGAAGCCGCCGCAGATCGGCAGGCTGCGATCTATTGGCAGGGTCACACGCTGACCGCTACGATCCGAGTGATAAATCGCCGCCGCCAGTTCAATAGACCCGATTGCATCCTTCAGTGAGACTTCCGCACCGGATCGGCCATCCAAAGCGTCGGCAACTGCTGCGCAGAAACCCGCAAACCCTTCGTGGGGACAATCGACGGCGGCGATGATCTGGTCAACCTCGTCCTGCCGCTGCGGGTTACGCGCCTGAAAAGTCCACGCCGCCTCGCCGGGGGTATAGGGTAGCCGGGTGCTTTCAATCGTCATGTCGTGATAGATCAAACGCAGACGACTGGTATTATCCGCCGCGCCGAGGGTGATTGATGAGGTCGCGTTTGCGCCATTTTTCATACAAAAGGTGATGGCCGCACAATCTTCGGTTTCGATCGAATTCACACGTGTCGTAAGATGCGCCGACACATCGGCCACAGGCCCGAACGCCAAAATCAGAAGATCGTGGGCATGAATCGCGTGGCTGAGGATCGCCCCGCCGAACTCATGCGCCCAAGTGCCGCGCCACGGATTGGAGTAGTATTCACCGCCACGGTTCCAGTGCGTTTCCAGCGAGGCCGTCAGAGCGCGCGTCAAAAACCCCGCATGGCGCAGCTGCGACAGGGCAGCGAAAGCCCGGCCATAGCGGTATTGAAACACCGGAAAGATCCGCCTGCCCGACGCAACTTCTGCCTGGGCCAGTCGATCAGCGTCATGCAGCGATCCGGCAATCGGCTTTTCAACGATGACGTGTTTGCCCTGCGCCAGAGCTTGTAGCGTGACCGGCACATGCAGGCGCGGCGGCAGGCATATATCCACAACCTCGACCGCCGGGTCGGCGATTACATCGTCCAAAGATGGCGTGGCTGTGGCCCCGACCTGCGATGCAAGCCGTCCGGCGGCATCCAAGTTCAGGTCGCAGATATGGGTCACGGTGAAGCGGCCGCGCAGAAATTTATAGGCGGACAGGTGCTGTTCTCCGATCCCAGCCCCCAATATTGCGACGTTGCGTGTCACCGCAGCGCACCCAGCCGGGTGGCCTGCGCCTGCGCGGTTAAGGCAAGCTCGGTCACTTTAAAGCAATGGGTTTGCTTCATCGCCGTTTCTGTTCGGTTGTTCACGTCACTGATCAGCCGTTCGAAATAAGGCAAAGGCGCATCCGAGGCGTCAATGTGTTCGCAGGTGTCGCCGTTGACAAGAAACAGATGATCCGTGCCATCGCGCCCAGCCACATCGACATATTTACGCAACTCGATATAGCCCTCGGTGCCTAGGATGGTCAGCCGTCCATCGCCCCATGTCGGCAACCCGTCAGGCGTGTACCAATCCACGCGAATATAGCCCTGCGCGGTGTCCGATCGCAGCAGGATCTCACCAAAGTCCTGCAAGCCGGGATCCTGCGGATTGGCAAAATTTCCGACGCTAGAGGTGACGATTTCGGCGTCAGTCGATCCAGTGAAGAACAGGAACTGATCCACCTGATGCGAGGCGATGTCGCCCAGAATTCCGCCGTACGAGGCTTCGTCAAAGAACCAGTCAGGCCGGGTTGGCCGGTTCAACCGGTGTGGACCCAACCCAACGGTTTGCACCACCTGCCCGATGCGGCCCTCGGCGATAAGGTCGCCCGCGCGGGTCACTGCAGGCACCTCGAATCGTTCGGAAAAGTCGATTGACCAGATGCGGTTTGTTTCGCTGACGCAGGCCTTGATGGCGGCCAGTTGATCCAGTGTCGTACAGCCCGGTTTGTCGGTCATGACGTCTTTACCGGCGCGCATCGCATCGATCGCGCGATCAGCACGGCGCACCGGGACGTCTGCGATCAGAATCATATCGATCTCAGGATCATCCAGTAATTCCTGCCGGTTGGCGACCCTTGGAATGTTTGGAAAGCGTTTCGTGAACCCCTCGAGCGGCTCTGGCGCGCCTTGGGTCCACCACCCCTTACAGGTACAGCCAAGCAACTGCATTTTGTCGAGTTGGCCAAAGATGTGTCGGTGATCGATACCGATCACGCCAAGTTTGAGGGGCTTCATGTCTTATCCTTTGCTGACTTGGGTTTTCTGACCGCTGCGCGAGGATGCCTCGATGGCGGTGATGAGGCGATGTACGTTCAACGCCTCGGATCCGGTGACCCGTGGCGGACGCCCGATTTTTATCGCGGTTGCGAAATCTGCGATCAGCGATTTGTGCCAGTCATAGGGAAATGCCATTGGGTCGGCGCCGCCTCCGGTGGTGGCTTCGCTGCCGAAGGTCTCGGCCCGGCCATCGCGCCAGTGAACTGTCAGGACACCGGATTTCAAAAAGGCCGAGCCATTGTCACAATAGAAAGCCAGGCTTTCCGCGTCACCGGGAAAGGTGGCCGAGCTGGCGAAGATCGACCCTACCGCGCCGTTTTCGAATTCAATTGCACCAGCGGTAAAATCCTCGGCCGCCATCGCGTGGAACGGGGTGGTAGCGCATATCGCCTGCACAGCCGTCGCCGGGCCGGTCATGGACAGCATCAGGTCCAGCGTGTGGATAGCCTGGCTGATAAGAACGCCGCCGCCGTCACGAGCATAGCTGCCGCGCCCCGGTTCGTCGTAATAGCTTTGGTCGCGCCACCAAGGAATATCAGCTCGCACCATGCGGATAGGACCCAGGCCCCCCCCACCCATCAGTTTGGTCAACGCCTCGGACGCCGCGCGAAACCGGTGCTGAAAGACGACGCCCAGCGAGACGTCGGATGCCGCGCAAAGATCTACGATTTCCATGGCGGCTCCGGAAGTGCGCTCCAGCGGCTTTTCGGTCAGGATGTGTTTTTGCTGGCCTGCGAACAGCGAAATCAACTCACGCCGTGCATTTGGAGGCGTGATCAGCAATAACGCGTCAACGGTGGGGTCGTGGGCCAATGCCTCAATATCGGCGGCCTGTGGAAAGCCGTAGGTTTGGCAAAACGCCGCGCGCGCTTCGGCGGACCGCGCATAGCAACCACGGACGTCGATCTGGTCCGCCAGATCTTGCAAGGCCAGCGCGTGGGGTTTGGCCGCCATGCCCAACCCGACGACGGCCAGCCCGACCCGGTCTCTCATCGGGCCACCTGGTTGACGATCACCTGACCGTTGGCATCAAACAGATGCATGTTTTCAAGGGCAAAATTCAGGGCCAGGGTCTGGCCTTTGATAACTGGCAATTGGCCCGGTTGATGCACGGTGATCTGTGGCGAACCTTCGACATCGCAATACAGATAGGTCTCGCCGCCAAGCTGCTCGGCAAATGCGACCTGAGCCTTCGTGTGGCCCGACCCTTCTGTTGCGATGCTCACATGCTCGGGCCGGATGCCAACGGTGCAGTGGGCGCCGTTGGCCAGGCCATCAACGTTAGGAATGGGCACTGACATGTTCGGGGCGGTCAGGGTCCAGCCATCAGCCCCTTGATTGGCCGTCGCCTCAATCAGATTCATGCGCGGAGACCCGATGAACCCGGCGACAAACACGTTCTGCGGATTGTTGTAGATATCCAACGGCGCGCCAGTCTGTTCGATACGCCCGGATTGCAGTACCACGATCTTGTCGGCCAGAGTCATCGCTTCGGTCTGGTCATGGGTGACGTAAATCATCGTATCGCCAATTTTGGCGTGCAATGCGGCCAGTTCTTTACGCATTGTGACGCGCAGTTCTGCATCCAGGTTGGACAATGGTTCATCCAGAAGGAAAGCCTTGGGTTCACGCACAATGGCCCGGCCAATAGCCACCCGCTGTCGCTGGCCGCCTGACAGGGCCTTGGGCTTGCGATCCAGATAATCTGTGATTTGCAGCAGTTCGGCCGCTTCGCGCACCCGGCGATCAATCTCAGGCTTCGGCATTTTTGAGTTTTCAAGCCCGAAAGCCATGTTTTTATAGACACTCATATGCGGGTAGAGTGCGTAGGATTGGAACACCATTGCCAGCCCGCGTGAGGACGCGCTGAGATTGTTCACCTTCTCGCCATCAATTTCGATCGTGCCGGATGAGACATCATCCAGGCCCGCAATAATCCGCAACAGCGTGGATTTTCCGCAGCCCGACGGGCCGACGAACACACAGAACTCGCCCGCCCCAACGGTCAGGTCGATACCTTGAAGTACCTTGACGGTTCCATAGGATTTGCGAACCTGTTTGAGTTTTATTTCGGTCATTGACGAGCTTTCCTGTTTATCTGCTGCGCATTTTCGCGGCAAGCTTGGGATCGGCCTTTTGCATGCGCAGCGGGGGAAGTCCCTTCAGAATCTGGCCGATATCATCCAGCATGGTGTCGCGGATGCGGGCGTAAGAGGCATGCAGTCCACCGGCCAGATGGGCCGAGAACAGCACATTTGGTGTGGTTCTGATCCTGCTAGCTTCGGGCACGGGTTCTTCGGGATAGACATCCACAGCCGCGCGAAAGGCACCTGCTCCCGCAAGGCTTAAAAATTCATCAAAATCTACGATTTCAGCCCGTGACGCCAGCACTACGGTTGCATCGGCGCGGATGGTTTCCAGCAGGGGGCGGCTCAGAAAACCCTCGTTATCCGACGTCACTCCCGCCAGAAGGAACAATACGTCCGAGCCGCTGAGCGCCGTTTCAAGCGAAACCGGTTCCACCCCCTCGGTACGCAGGTAACCATCTGAAAGCCACGGGTCATGCACCATCAACCGCACGCCGAATGGTCTCAGCAGCGGGGCCAGAGCGCGACCCAGATTGCCATAGCCGATCATCGCGACATCTGCGCCGAACAGGCTTTTCGCGCCGGCGTTGCCGCCAATCCCATAAGCTTCGCTCCCCGCCCGGAACACGGGATCGGCCAAATGCAATCTGCGCAACAAAGTGATCGCCTGGGTAAGGCAAAACTCGGCCACAGCGGGCGCCATAGCAGGCGCGGCAGACAACACTTGGATGCCACGCGCGTGGCATTCGGCATAATCAACGTTGTCTTCCCAGTTGGCCTTTACGTTAAGGATCGCGCGCAGTTTGGGCGCGCGGTCCAGCCGATGTTTCGGCATCGCGGTCTGACCGACCAGAATGGTCATATCGGCCAGATGCGCCTCGACCAGATCATCGGGCGCACGCGATCCCCAATGCGCCACAACCCGCCCCATTTGTGCTAGTGCATCGGCGCAGCCCGGGGTATAAACCATCGCCTCGTTACGCGGAAACGGGTCCATAAATATCAAATTGTCTGTCATTTCATTCCTGAACTTGCGATACCAGTGGTAATAAATTTTTGCAGGAAGGCGAACACCACAACCACCGGGATCAGGGTAACAACGGTCATCGCTAAAATGTAATGCCATTGTACGTCCAGCTCACCCTGGAAGGCGTTCAGCCCAACCTGCAACGTGTAGACTTCGGACCGGTTCAGGACGATGAGGGGCCACAGAAATTCGTTCCAGCGCCACATGATCGAGAAGATTGCCAAAACAGCGATGGCAGGCATCGCAAGCGGCACAACCACTTTCGAATAGATCACCCATTCCGAAGCATTGTCCATCCGGGCAGCCTCGATCAAATCCTTGGGGATCGTCAACATGTACTGGCGCAACAGGAACACTCCAGTGGGTGTTGCCGCGCCGGGCAGAATCACTGCCCAAAGCGAGTTGATCATTCCCAGTTGCGTCACAACCAAATAGACAGGCACCAAAATGACCGTGATCGGGATCATCAGGGTGCCGATCACGAACAACATGATCGCATTGCGCCCGCGAAATTCGTAAATGCTAAGGCCATAGGCCGCCATCGAGTTGATCAGTAGGGTCACTAGCGTTGCAATGACCGTAACTATTACCGAGTTTTTCAAGAAACCCAGGAAATTGAAGCGTTCAAGCGGATTGATATAGTTTTCTGTTGCCAGACGAAACTCCCGCACTTTGGTGCGCTGATCGATGGGAACCTTGAAGGTCTCGGCCGGGTTTTCGGGGTCAACCATCTGGCTGACGATGCCAATCCGACGTACCTGAGCCAGTTGTCTGGTGGACCCATCCTCCATCGTGACATCAAACAACAGCAAGGGCTTGTCGTAACCCTTAACTTCAACCTCAATCTGACCGAGCGGAAGGAACGTCGGCGGAAATTCGATTAACCCGGCGGGCGTCTTGAAAGAAGACATCACAAGCCAGATTACCGGGCCAAACATCAGCAGAACACCGAACAGCAGGTAAATGTAGGAGAAAACGTCGCTCCAATGCAATCCGTTTTGGCTACGCCGGGCGGTGACCACTGTCGCAATTGACCAGGTGGATCTTGTCGTTTCAGCCATTGTCGCGCACTCGCGTTACTGCCAGCTGGATCATCGTCAAAACGAACAACACCACGCCAAGCACGACGGAGGCCGCCGACGCCAAGCCGAAGTTTTGCACCTGTTCGGTAAACCCAGTATTGTAGATGTATTGAACGATGAACTGCGTCGCCGTGCCCGGCCCGCCTCCGGTTAGTACGAAGACCTCGTCAAAAATCTGCACGCCTTTGATCAACGCTAGCACCACCACAACCAGAAGGTTGGGCCACAATAGTGGCAATGTAATGCGCCAGAAAACCCGTTCCTTTGAGGTGCCGTCCATTTCGGCGGCCTCGTAAAGATCGGGCTGTATCGCTTGCAGCCCGGCCAGCAGGATCAGCATATAAAACCCCATATGCGCCCAGATCGACACAAATACTGCCCAAAACATCGACCATTCCGGGCTGACGAAAAACAGGATTTTGTCCATCCCTATTGAAACCAAAAACGCATTCAGGATGCCATCGCGCAGCAGTACCCATTTCCAGATCAGCGCCACAACAACCGGTGACAGCAGAACAGGGAAAAAAAATACCGCTCGGAAAAAGCCCCTAGCACGAATCTTGCGATTCAGGATCAGCGCGGTGATGAGCGAGAACAACACCAGAAACGTGACCTGGAAAACGATGAAGATCGCCGTGTTGTAGAGGCCCTTCCAAAACCGGTCCTCGCGGCAGGTGATCGGATCACCGAATGTCTCACATTCCAGAAGAAACCCGTATTGTTTCGTGCCGGTGTAAACCCGGTTGTTCAGGAAAAGTTCGGTGCCGCCCGTGAGTGAAAATGCAAAGTTTATGAACAATGGAATGACGACGAAAATTCCAAAAAATGTCAAATTCGGTAGTAGGAATATCCAAGGCATGCGATGAATGCCGACCAAACGCTGAATGGCCGAAAGCGGGTAGTCCAGCAGTTTAAAGAATATCCCGACCGGCCAAGCGGCCAGCGCCGAAATACTATCAATGACACCGACCCGGTCCGTCTTGATATAGCTCATAATGTCGCCTCCGTCGCGGTTTGGGTCAGAGCCGGCCCACTGCGGACCGGCCCCACCGTGCGCTTATTCGAGCGCTTTTTCGGCCAGCTGATTGGCGATGTCTTCTTCCATCCGCGCGTAAGCCTGATCCAACGTCAGTTCACCCACGATCGCCTCGTTCAAACGCGAGATCAACGCATTGAACATCACACGGTTGTTTTTGTACCCCTGCAGATCAAACGCGACTGGCGAGATTGTCGGAACAGCGCCCGAGAAGGTCTGCAACGCATGTTTGGCGCGTGGATCATCGGTGGCAAAGTCAACGCCGCCCGTGGCCAGTTTCAGGTGACCCGGAATGAACAGCGTCTTGCCGTAGAACTCGGCCAAGCTTTCCTCTTGCGCAAGGAAGTCCATTAATTTGCCGACTTCTGCAGGATGCTTGGTGTCTTTCATGGCGACTAAAGCCGCACCACCCGGCATGCCTGTGCAGGCAGCGGCACCACAGGGAGCCGGTACTGCCCACCAATCAAACGCATCGCCGATCTTGTCGGCAAACTGCGGGATCTGCCAGGAGCCCGACATATACATTACTACCTGAGCGTTAGCAAAATCTTCGTTCGCGCCAAGGTAGGTCGAACCTGAGACCGAGCCCCACAGCTCTTTCGACATGGTGCCATCCTGGTGCCAGTCATAAAGACGCTGGGTCATTTCCTTCAGCCCGTCGTCGACCAGCGCAGGCTCGCCCGCAGCGTCGAACATCTGCGCACCCATGGCAATAGCCGGTCCGGAAACGCGGTGGCCTGAACGGTCCCAGGCCATTGGGATCGGGATGTCGAGCTTTTCGGCGACCTGATTGACTGCCGCCGCCCAGTCATCCCAGGTGGCCCCTTCGCCCGGCATGGCAACTTCGGCCTGCTCGAACAATGTCTTGTTCACGTAAGGCCCGGTCACGGTCAGCTGGGTCATAAAGCCCGAGATCTGGTCGGAGTCCGGTGCCAGCCAATCCAGGAAGGGGCCAAAGCTGGCCTCCCAATAAGCGGTGTCCGAGATGTGTGGCGTCAGGTCTAGGTAGAACTTGTTCAGCCCGCCAAGGTCCGTTACGCGAGCAAGGTCCGGCCCGGCGCCCGCTGCCAGTTGAATCGGCAGGCCCTCCATGATCGACTTATAGGGCACAACATCAAGCTTGACCGAGATATCCGGGTTCGCGGCTTCGAAGCGGTCCAGAAGCGATTGCATTACTTCGCCCTCATTGCCGTCGTTGTACCACATCATTCGCAGTTCGGTTTCCGCCATTGCCGCACTGGCCATCATAGCCCCCGCGACGGTGGACGCCGCCAACAGTTTTCCAATTTCAAAAGTCATAGTGTACTCCTATGGGTTGGTTTCGTAATCCATCACCCGCTCGGGATCGATCAGGCGGGTCTTTCGTAAGCCCATGCGCATCCAGTTCCAGAACCGAGTTGACATGGTCGTGCATCGTTCTTGCGGCCGCATCGGCATCGCCAGATCGAATTTCTTTATTTATTTTAATATGCTCTTCGTATGCCCGCAGAGATCGCTTTGCTATGCTCGCCATCAGCATGTAGCGTTGGCGATCCACGTGGCCTTTGGTCGAAAGCGCCAACCTCCAAGCGTCCGGCACGCCAGCAATCCTAGCCAGTTCAGCGTGATAGGCTTCGTCCTGCACAAAGAACCCTGCATAGTCGTCGCGCTCTGCGGCGCGCTTCTGGATCTCCATGATCGGATCAAGGGTGCGCAGGTCCGCTTTCATTTCCGCCAACTTGTGAACCACAGCAGTTTCCAGCGCCGCTCGGATGAATACTGCCTCATGGAGTTGCGCGACGTCCAGCCCGGCCACCGCCGTGCCGACATTAGGCCGGGTGTTGACCAGACCTTCGGTTGCCAGTTTTTGCAATGCCGCGCGAAGCGGCGTGCGGCTGATATTCAGCGAGTCGGCCACCGATGCCTCGCTGATCTTCGCGCCCGGCGGCAGTCGGTTGTCAACGATACGGGCCCGCAGATAGCTGTAGACCTGAGGCGCAATTGGGAAGGCGTGATCAATCTCTTTGTAACAAAGCGGCGTCTCAGTGGTCATTGGGCGGCTCCGTGACTGAGCCCGGCAACAGCACCACGAATTTCCGCAAGTCCTTTGAGGCGACCAACAGCCGGATAACCGGGGTTCAGGCCAGCGTCGATATCCGACAAGATTTCTTGCCCGTGATCCGGACGCATCGGGATCTGGGCATCCGCGCGGTTTTCGCGGCGACGTCGGCCTTCTTCGGCCAAGATCACAGCGATCACGCCGACCATATCCACCTGCCCTGCAAGATGTTCGTCTTCGAAGAATGAACACGGCGTTTCATCGCTATCGCGGGTTACATTACGCAGGTGCAGAAAATGTATCTTAGGTGCAAACCTACGCGCGATTGCAACGCAATCGTTGTGGGCATTTGCCCCCAAAGAGCCTGTGCACATGGTCATCCCGGCTGACGGGCTGTCGACCGCATCCAGCACGAATTCATAGTCGTCCTGAGACGACATGATCCGGGGCAGGCCCAGCAACGGAAACGGCGGGTCATCAGGATGACAGCACAGCCGCAGGCCAAGTGTTTCTGCGGTATCCACGATTTCGGACAGAAAGTCGATGTGATTTTGACGCAGCTGATCAGCTCCGATAGCGGCATAATTGGCAATCGCGTCTTGGAGCTCAGTCAGGGTCCAGTTTTCTGTCGCACCAGGCAGCCCGGCGACGATGGCCTTGGTTAACGCCGACTTTTTGGCATCGCTCATCCCGAAAAGGCAGCGCCTGGCATTTTCTAGCGTCGCATCATCATATTCGTCGGCCGCACCATCACGTTTAAGCAGGAAAATGTCAAAAGCCGCGAACTCGACCAGATTAAATCGCATGGCCGTGCCGCCATTGGGCAATGGCCAGCGCAGATTAGTGCGCGTCCAATCCAGGACCGGCATGAAATTGTAGCAAACCGTGAGGATTCCAGCCTCGGCCAGGGCCGCGAGCGAGGCCTTATATGCTTCGATATGAGTGCGGTAAGTCTTGCCTTTGGTCTTGATCACTTCGGACACCGGCAGGCTTTCTGCGACCTCCCATTCAAGCGCGCCTTTTGACATTGCTCGGACTTCGCCAATTCGCGTGCGGACATCGTCGCGCGTCCAGGCAATGCCGGGCGGGATGTGATGCAGCGCCGTCACGACACCACATGCACCCGCTTGATGGGCGCTCGACAGACACACACCGTCGTCCGGTCCGAACCATCGCCAAGTTTGCCTCAAAACGCGCCATTCCCCCATACGTTGACTTCTGTATACCAGTATACCAGTATACCAGTATACCAGTATACCGAGAATGTCAATTCTGCTTCCTCTTGCCGCAAATTTAAAAAGTGCTTATCACCAAACGGCTTAATGTTTCTAGAAGCTCAACATTTTAAAACCATAGGGCTCAAAGAAATAGGTGTCATATCTATCATAACGATCATATTTAGACGCAATTATGACGTAGATGATATATAGTATAATATATGACTAATATGATAAGTATGACATCTATTTTGCGACATAACCCTGCTCAAGCTTCATAATCAAATCTTTATCTTGGAGCGCGTATAGTATTTTTGAGATCTGCCCCTGATCTTTTCCTATCATTTTAACAAGCTTACCCTGAGAGCAGCGGGGATACTGTTTAATGAGCTCATACACTTCCAGCTGGACCGAACCTAGACCAGCGACTTCTGCGTCCTCACAAAAATCATATCCCGCACCGTTCCAAGCTAAGTAGAACTCGTTTTGTTCAACATCTTTGCCAGTTACATGAAGTTTACGGTCTTTTTTCCCAATGACGTTTTCCATCACCAGAATCGTTTCAACGGTGGCGGTAATCCCGGTGCTACCTAAGATCTGCTCTAAAGGGGATTGGCTTACTTCCGTTTTCTTTTTTGTGTGATGTACGACCAGCATTGCAATTTGTTCTTCAGCGGCGAGTTTTCTAAGCGCTGCGTATTCAGTAACAGACACGTCGTAATTCTTAGAATTTTGACTCGGGTTCAGTACACATTCAACGGTATCGATAATGATACAGCTCGGTAGGTACTTTGTTGCAATTTCTTGGAGATAAACGAGTGCATTTTTGCCCCGTGGTATTGCTTCATCTTGAGATAGCCCCGCGTGACATATCAAGCCTTCTGGTGGCGTTATAAATACGCTATTTATCCTCTCTTGCAATCGCCTATTGTTATCTTCAGCTGCAATGTAAAAAACTGGCTTGCCTGCTTTCAGCATATCCTTTGCCATGCATAAGACCTGCCAAGATTTCCCAGCTTTAGGAGGACCTGCAAGCATCGCAAGTCCCGTGCTAGGCAGTATCTTGTCGCATAAAAACTTAAGCGGTGGCAGTTGCATAGAAGCTAACGCAGCTGCATCAAGAATATTAAACTTATTCAAAAATTGTGTTGCGCTTTTGGCAGGCCGCTTAGCGGCTTGCTCAGCTAAACTTAAAAAGCCCTCATAGTCATTATTATTCAAATCCATCCAATCAGAAAAATCACCTTTTTCCGGTAAGTCGGAGGTATATTCCCACAAAATAAAGCAATCTATTTCTAGCTTTTTCAATGAATGTTCGACTGATTTTGCATGTTTCTTACCCGCTTCATCATTGTCAGGTACGATGCATATTTTGCGATCTTTTAGCCACTCACTTTGCTCAGTTTTCCAATTGTTTGCGCCGCCACTATTACAAGTCGCCGATAGGCCAAATTTCCAAGCACGTTCAACATCTTTTTCACCCTCGAAAATAAAGCACAAATAATCTTCTGGGTCGTTTAGTAGTCGGTATAATCCGTAGGGTGGGTTTGGAACTCCTTTAACGCCTGGCTTCCAAGATTCCTCCGTCCACCTGAATTGCTTCCAACTGCCATCAGTATATTTGACGGATTTTCGAACGTTCTTCCCTGACCCATCAACGTAGATGTGTTCTCTCAGCGGCTTTTTAGACTTTGGTGAGGCGCAACGCTTATTCTCGATTAAACCATTATCTTCCAAAAATTGCGCAGCTTCTTGAGCGTTTGAGGCACGACCTAAATGCTGAATTAGATCAAAAACACCACCGCCTTTTGAATGTTCATGGTCATAAAAACAGTCTTTATTTAAGTCCAAAGACAGAGAGCCTTTGTTACCAATCCGCCATTCGGATGGAGACTTACTAAAAATTTTCAGATCGAGCAGTTCTGCTGCAGCGGTTATCTTGCAAGGTGCAATCATGGTCTTTGCCCCTGCCGCAGGCGTTCTTTGATCCATTTATTGATCTGGTCTTCTTCCCAGTAGAGCCGACCGCCTAATTTAAGTGGAGTTGGTAAGCGTGCATGTTCAAGATCCAGATATATTGACGAGCGAGCCCGGCCGCCAAGTTTGTTTCTGAGTTCGTCAAAGGTAATCAACTTCATGATCAGCTATCCTCAAATGCGTTAAAACTGATCTGGATATGCCACGATGAATTTATTGATTAAATCTCGGGATATTCTTCAGGATTTTTTTGATATAAACGAAAATTCACACCAAGTTCTTTCATGCCTCGGCACACTGAATTTTCTAATCTTTTTGCGGTTATCATAGTCTTAGGAAAATAACTCTTTCCATCTGGAAGAAGCGTCTTTCCCCGTTTGTCGCCGATAGTTTTTAAAATTGCCTCGCATTGCTGAGCCAAGTCCACCCATTTCCTTATCGGCATCGAACGTTTTTGCCATTTTACAAGATTTAAAATTATCGCAGCCCGCTCGCTATCTATGGAATTGAGTTTGATCGGGCGGCCTCTACGTGAACGCTTTTTGCTGTTATCCAAAATTTTGAGCCTGCAATATAGGCCTAGGAGCAATAGGTCCTTACAGTCAGCTTTCGACATACCACGGGTAAGAAAATCCACCACATCACCTTCGCATTCTATCGGTCCAAGCAAAGTTTCTGCTGTCCATTTGTATGTCATAAATCTAAACCCTTAGCTTAATTATCTTTGATGTTTGAGTTACAAAATCCGCCCAATTATTCAAAAGCTCTCGGCGCTTTTCCAAATAGTCAGAACGTTGATAACTTCTGTAAGCTTGGTCCCCAATTGCGTGGCCCAAGATAGATTTCTTTAACTCATAATCAGCATCTGTGGTTTCTGCTAAATATGTCTCCAAGCTGGCTCTAAATCCATGTGGGCGTTCTTGCATACCTCGACGCTGCATTACGCGCGCCATGCTTCCATCGCTAATGACCCCTTTACGCAAACCGGGGAATAAGAAACTATAGCGCGAAAATCTTCTGGCAAAATCAATAATATCAAGAGATGCATCTGAAAGCGGAATACGAAAATCAGCAGTTTTGCCAACTCTACCCTTCATATTTTCCGCAGGTATAATCCAAGTATCCTGATCTATTTGAGAGGTCGTCATATATCTTACAGGCCCAGAGCGCGAACCCGTGAGGATTAAGAGCTTAAGTGCTAATTGGATCGGCGTATTCTCATTCAGGCTTTGATAGAATTCTGGGACTTTTTGCCATTCGAGAGATGGTGTTTTTTTGGGTTGGTGTTTAGACTTTCCTAGTAGCTCCTTTGCAAGCGGAACCACGTTTAGATCAACTGACAGCCCCATTGCGGCTGCATGCTGAAGTACATGACCAACGCGACCTAGAGCCTTTCGAGCACTGTCTGCTTTAATATGCCAAATAGGCTTAAGCACTTCAAAAATATCGCGCTGATCAATCTCCTGTACATCACGGTTCCCAAGTTTTGGAATAATGTGCACCTTTAATGGAGAGAACCACCGTCCTGCTGAGCCATCATGCTTAAGCTCTGGCTTTTTCGCCTCAAACGTGATTTTTGCGATCGTATCAAAACTAGTGTCTACACGGGATGCTTCTAAAGCAGCCTTTTGACGATATTTAATGGGATCTATCTTTTGAGCCACGAGAGTTCGATACTCTGCCAGTAGCTCTCGCGCTTGGGCTAGCGAAATTTGTGGATATGTTCCCAACCCCATATCGCGGCGCGCAGAATATAGCGTATACCTATAAACCCATTTAGATGTATTTGCACCCTTTACACATATAAGACCGCCCCCATCATATAGCTTGCCGGGGGGGCTATTTTTGATTTGGCGATCTGTTAAACGCTTTTCAGCTGGCATGTTAGTCCCACACTCAGTCCCACAGTATGCATAGGATAGTATAGGACAGATTCGGGTTTGGTTAAATGTGCTAAATTCTCAAATAACTGATTATATTATATAATTTATTCATTGATGAATAGAAAAGACGGCGATGAATAAGTGTTCGGTTCCTAGGGCAGGAACCGCTATTCTCAATTGGTGTCCCGAGCATAGCCTGCCGCAGCCCATATCCGATAACCCAACCGGCTTTGGGTTTGAACATAATGCCTTCGTTGTTTTTACGCGCCCGCGCCGCGATATGAAGCTTCGCTTTATCCATAATACCCGCGGTTTTGCAACGCGCAGATCATCATCCGCCCAAAAGCAAAAAAGGGCCCCTAAAAGGCCCTTTTCAAAACATATAGACCGCGCCGTCATGGTTCATTTTTCGCCTTGAGCAAATATCAATTCAAAGCGGGGCGCGGCGCATTTGCCCCGTCGCCCGAGGAAATTTCGATCCTGCGCGGTTTCAAAGCGTCTGGAATTTCATGCTTCAATTCAATATGCAGCATTCCGTCGGCATGGCTGGCACCATTCACGCGAATATGATCCGCCAAATGGAAACGGCGTTCGAAAGATCGAGTGGCAATACCGCGATGCAAATACCGCCCTTCCGCCTCGGTCTGCGGCTTTTGTGCCGCAATGCTCAGAGTGTTTTCCTTAACATCAACGTTTAAATCCTGATCCGAAAATCCGGCCACGGCCAAAGAGATCCGATAGGTTTCTGCATCGGTTTTCTCGATATTATAAGGAGGGTAGCTTGATTGCGTGGACTGATTTGAGACCAGCCGATCCATAAGTGTGGCCATGTGATCAAAGCCAACACTGGCACGATATAGCGGTGTAAAGTCAAAATCTCTCATAGGTTGTCCTTTCTGAAGCAACAACGTGG
>ERZ802827.182-NODE-182-length-33960-cov-14.57_pt1 | contig 33960 bp, 28 predicted proteins | sample MGYA00345652_ERZ802827 | MGnify/ENA primary metagenome ERZ802827 (study PRJEB30503, sample SAMEA104212372) | marine metagenome | biome: Westerlies Biome; feature: [SRF] surface water layer (ENVO:00010504) within the epipelagic zone...; material: water (ENVO:00002006)... | reverse complement strand
AGTATTTTGGTTTATATACTTAATAATTAAGTATTCAAAATTCTTGTCTATTTCTAGGTTCATTAATATAAATACATATCAAAAAAGACAAACCCCTAAAATTTTTTATTAAATTGATTAATATATTTTGAAAATAAACACTAAAAATTTAATTCAACTACTTAAAAAAGCTGATGAGGATGCTTTTTCATACCTGGTGGATAAATATCATCAAAGACTATTTGCATATGCCATAAGTTTATCTGGAGACTATTCGATGGCAAAAGATATAGTTCAAGAAGTGTTTATAAAAACATATGAATTTAGAAAGAAATTAGACCCTAATTATTCTATAGATGGTTTTTTATATCGGTCTATTTATAATCAGTTCATTAACTCATACCATAAAAATAAATCACTATTGAAAATCCATGATGAATATGTTAAATATTTAAATCAAATCATTAATGAATCGTCTGAGTCTGACTTTGATAGATTAATTAAATTAATTGAAAAATCCATAAATAAACTACCTAAAAAGTGTAAAGAAATTTTTAGATTAAGTAAAAAAGAAGGGCTAACAAATCATGAAATTGCAAGTACATTAAACATTTCAGTAAAAACAGTTGAAGCTCAAATCACAATTGCTTTTAAAAAAATTAAAATAGATGTAGCATAATTATTAGTTACAGCAGTCTTTAGGAGAAAGAATAATACCTGGTTCTCTATTCAAAAATTTATTGTCAGTAATATTAATTTTACTAAAAAGTTTTTCTTTTATCAAAAGTTGATCTTTATTTAAATTTTGATCTAAAAGTGGTTGTTTCTCATAAACATCGTTTTCAATATCAAAAAAACTTCCATCTTTATAAAGCTTATATTTTACTGTTTGAGAAAAATAGTTTTTATTTAAATTTTGACCCCATAATGGATTATAAAAAATTGATACTATTTCTCTATCATTAACAATATTATCAGAAAAAATATCCATCATACTTGTGCCGTCACTTTCATCAGGGACTCCAAGAATATCTGAAAACGTAGAATAGAAGTCAGCAAAATTTATTAAATCTGAATTTGTTGAATTATTTCTAATTTTTGAAGGCCAACTTACTACCATAGGCACATTAACGCCTGTATTAGTTGTTAAGCCTTTTCCACCTGGAATAACATCATTAATAGTGTTTGATGTTATTTGTCTGGGAGTTCCATTATCACCAACAAAGATTAGTAGTGTATTTTCAAAAATACCTTGTTGTTTTAGTTCATTTATAATTTTTCCAACGATTTTATCCATATAATTCACCATATCAATGAAATATCGAGTATCTGGAGTTGATCTAGTTTCTAAAGATGACCATTCTGGTGAATCTGGAGTTGGAACAAAAGGATCATGAACAAGTAGCATTGGATAGTATATAAAAAAAGGATTATCCTTATTTCTTTTTATAAATTCTACAGCGTAATCAGATACAATATCAGGTCCATACGAGCTCTCATCTCTAGGTAAAAAATTACCATTTTGCTCTATAAGAGGATTAGCAAACCTCTCTCCATTTTGCTTTGGCTTAGTTAGTTGCCATAATGAATATTCATCAAATCCAAACCCATAAGGTCTAGTATTATCGTTTGCAATTTCTCTATCAACATCACCAATTCTTAAACCATTTAATTGCCATTTCCCAACAATAGCTGTTTTATATCCATTCTCTTTAAATAGGTTACCAAAAGTTTTTTGGTTTGAATTCAAATAAGTAAAATGATCATAATTCCTAAAATTATATTTACCTGTCATTATTTTTACCCTTGAAGGGGTACATAAAGGCTGTGATATTGTGTTTGTAAAGTTTATACCATTTAAGGCTAATGAATCTAAAAATGGGGTCTTATATGAAGTACTCCCGTTAATATTTAGAGCTTCATAACCAATATCATCTGCCATTATTAAAATAACATTTGGCTTTTGAACTTCTTGATCAATAGATTGACATGATATAAAAAAAGCAAAAACTAATAGTGGAATTATATGATTTAATAATTTAGTGTTTCTCATTATTTTATATACAAGTATCAAAACAAGAACCCTTAATTAAAATTATTTAAAATAGTGATCGCGATAGGATTCGAACCTATGACCGTCTGGTTAGAAACCAGATGCTCTATCCAGCTGAGCTACGCGACCTTAATGTGCGGAGAGACAGGGACTCGAACCCTGGCGACGCTTACACGTCGACAGATTAGCAATCTGCTCCATTACCACTCTGGCACCTCTCCAAAAAGATTTTACAAATTTAGATAAAAAAATGACCTGAAAAAGAAATATTTAATCTTGTTGTTCCAAAAGGTTTTTCATCTCCATATAACCACTATTATCACCTATTGTTCCATAGATATTCATAAGTGTTCTAATAGCCTCAATATTATTGTTAATATCAATTAAATCCTTTAGGATTGGAACTGTTTGCTTATATAAGTTTTCCCTTGATTCTTTAAGCTCATCATATTTCATATTATCTGCTCTTGATGTACCTAAACTATTCATCTCACTTACTATATCTTCTTCGCCGTCTAGAATTAAAGCAACTAAGTTTAAGTAGCTATTTTCATTACTTGGATCCAAATCTATTGAAGTTTGATAGTAAGAAATAGCAACATCCTTTTCTCCAAGTTCAGCACTTACAACTCCAAGATTATAGTATAAAACAGGATTATTTGGCTCTTTATCTACTGCTTCAGACATGGCAACTTTAAATGCTTCCTTATTACCTAGTTCAAAATAAATATTAGCAGCTGTAATAATTAAACCAACATCATCGGGGTTTGAAGATCTTGCTGCCTCAATAGCTGCCAAAGCCTTATCATTTTGACCTAATTCTTTGTAGATAAGAGCGATGTTTTTAACTATTTCAGGAAACTTCGAGTCAGTTACTTCTTCTCTAGCATCCGAGTAATCTTTTGACTTTTGTAATAACTTAAATTGAACTTCATCATTTATTTCAATCTCATTACCAGAGCTCACTTCAGTTATATAAAATTTAGTTTCAATACCTTCATACTTAATGTCTCTTAGTAGCTCATAGTATTCGAGTGCTAGAGTGTAGTCAAGAGAGTTTACAGCTGAGGAGGCAGCATAATATAGGTATTCTGAATTTGTCTCCGTATTCAAATCATAGACCATTTTAAGCTTTTTGGCTGCAGCATTAAAATCCTCAGTTTCATTATCACTAACGGCACTTGTTATAATTGCAGTTTCAAGTTTTCTTAATTCAGGGTTTAAGATTTTATCACTTGATCCTAAATTTTTTGACATATCAAATGCTTTAATTGCAAGTTCAAAATCTTCCATAGTGGTATGAAGTTTTCCATAAAGAAGCATTACTTGGGCTTTTATTTTATCATCACTTGAGTCAAATAGATCTTTAGTAGAATCTAATAAATCAATCGCTGATGCATATTCCCCTGATACAAAAAATTTATTTGCATTTCTAAGCTCTTTTTTTTGAGCTGTTGAGAAAGAGAAAGTAAATAATAAAATTAATAGTATAAGTTTTTTCATATTTCAGTTAATTAGACAGTATCTCCTGTAAATTCGATTTCATTAATATCTTCTAAATCGTCATCATCTTTCATTACCTTGGCAACAGCAGCAATACTATCACCATCTTTTAAACTGATAACTTTAACACCTTGAGTTGCTCTTCCCATTACTCTAAGATCCTCAACTTGCATTCTAATTGCTATACCAGATTTATTAATAATCATTAAGTCGTCACTATCAGAGACACTTTTTAAAGTTACTAATTTACCAGTTTTTTCTGTAATTGATATAGTTTTAACACCCTTACCTCCTCTATTAGTTAGCCTGTAGTCTTCCAAAGAAGACCTTTTACCATAGCCATTTTCAGAAACAACCAATATATTTGCATCCATATCATTTACAGATATCATCCCAACAACTTCATCTTTATTGTCTTTTAGTCTTATACCTCTAACACCAGATGCATTTCTTCCCATTGGCCTTGTTTTGCTTTCTTCAAATCTGATTGCCTTTCCTGATTTAACAGCCAACATGATTTGACTATTACCATTAGTTAACTTAGCTTCTAATAACTCATCTCCATCTTTGATTGTAATTGCATTTATACCGTTAGATCTAGGTCTAGAATATTGTTCTAAAGAAGTTTTCTTTACTTGACCCATCTTAGTTGCCATAATTACATAATTACTGTTTACGTATTCTTCATCTTTTAAATCTTGTGTACATATGAAAGCCTTAACCCTATCGTCCTGTTCAATATTTATAAGATTTTGAATTGCTCTTCCCTTAGAATTTTTAGAACCCTCTGGGATTTCATAAACCCTCATCCAGAAACATTTACCTTTTTGAGTAAAAAAGAGCATATACTGATGGTTAGTGCCGACAAATAAATCTTCTAAAAAGTCTTCATCTCGAGTTTTTGTTGCTTTTTGACCAACTCCTCCTCTATTTTGAGTTTTATATTCTGTTAAAGGAGTTCTCTTAATATATCCAGCATGAGAAATAGTTATAACAACTTTTTCATTTGGAATAATATCTTCAACTCTGAAGTCACCTCCTGCATATTCAATTACAGATCTTCTTTCATCACCATACTTTTCTTTGATAACAGTTAATTCTTCTTTGATGAGATTCATTCTCATAGGCTTACTATCGAGTAAGTCTTTGAATCCTTTTATCGTTTTTTGGAGTTCGTCATACTCTTCTCTAAGTTTATTTTGCTCAAGACCTGTAAGCTGTCTTAACCTCATTTCAATTATGGCTTTTGCTTGTATTTCAGAAAGTTTATATTTTTTTTCAAGCTTTAGCCTTGCTTCCTCTGCATTGGATGATTTTTTAATTAAATCAATAACATCATCAATATTATCACTAGCTATTATTAATCCTTCTAATATATGAGCTCTTTGTTCAGCTTTCTTTAGTTCATACTTAGTTCTCTTAACTACTACATCATGTCTGTGATCAACAAAATGATGAATTAAATCTTTAAGATTTAAAAGTTGGGGTCTTCCATTTACAAGAGCTACATTATTAACACTAAATGAGGATTGAAGAGAAGTGTATTTATAGAGTTTATTTAGAACTATATTTGGAATTGCATCTCTCTTTAAAACATACACAATTCTCATTCCGTTTCTATCAGACTCATCTCTTATGGTAGAAATCCCCTCAATTTTCCCATCATTTACTAAGTCAGCAGTTTTTTTAATCATATCTGCCTTATTTACCTGATAAGGGATTTCAGAAACTATAATACATTCCCTCTCTTTGACGTTTTCAATAATAGCTTTCCCTCTCATTACCACCCTACCTTTTCCAGTGTGAAAAGCCTCCTTAACTCCATCATATCCATAAATAATTCCTCCAGTTGGAAAGTCTGGAGCTTTAATATGCTGAATAAGTTCATCAATTGTTACATCATTGTTATCGATATATTGCATAATTCCATCTATAACCTCAGAAAGGTTATGTGGAGGCATATTTGTAGCCATTCCAACTGCAATACCAGAAGCCCCATTTATAATTAATGCAGGCACTCTAGTTGGAAGGACTGTAGGTTCCATTATAGTATCATCAAAATTAAGTTGGAAATCAACTGTCTCTTTGTCAATATCAGACAAAAGATCTTCTGAAATTTTTTGCATTCTTGCCTCAGTGTATCTCATGGCCGCAGGACTATCTCCATCAACAGATCCAAAATTTCCTTGTCCATCAACTAAATTATATCTCAAGCTCCACTCCTGGGCCATCCTAACCATAGTGTCATATACAGAACTGTCACCGTGTGGATGATATTTACCCATAACATCCCCAACTATTCTTGCAGATTTTTTATATGATGATGAAGATCTAACTCCCATTTCGTTCATACCAAAAAGCACTCTTCTGTGCACAGGCTTTAGTCCGTCTCTAACATCTGGTAGGGCTCTAGAGACAATTACAGACATCGAATAATCGATGTATGCAGACTTCATTTCATCTTCAATCTTTATTGGAATTAATTTTTCTTTTTCCATAAATGTATATTATTGCTAAAATAGCTAATAAGGGATTATTTTCTTAATCCGAAATGATATAAAAAAAGAATATTTATTAACATTATTGATTGAAAAGTTTTATCTCGAAATAAGTAATTAGTATATTCATTTTCTTTGTTTATTTATATTAATGATATATTTTAGTCGACAAATAAATTAATAATGGACGATAATTTTTCTTCTAGAGTAAAAGATGTAATTTCCTACAGTAAGGAAGAGGCTTTAAGGTTAGGACACAAACAAATTGGAACTGAACACCTTTTGCTTGGAATGCTAAGAGATGGAGGAGGTAAAGCTATATCAATTCTGAATTCGATAGAAATAAATCTTGACGAACTTAGAAAGAAAGTTGAACTCTTAAATCCTGCAATTATCGACAGCACATCCATTGGTCTTAATGAAAAGAAAAATTTGCATTTAACAAGACAAGCCGAAAGAGCTCTTAAGACAACTTTTTTAGAAGCAAAACTTTTTCAGAGTACAAATATTAATACAGCGCATCTACTGCTATGTATTTTAAGAAATGATAACGACCCCATCACTAAGGTTCTGTCTAAAATGGACATTAGTTATGACAATGTAAAAGAAAAGTTTAAATCTATGATTAGTGATACTGGATCAGATGATATAATTGAGTATCCAACATCTGATGCATTTCCAGATGAAAAAGATGATTCTGAAGAATCTTCTAAAAATCCATTTACTTCAAAACAAAAATCAAAATCATCTTCAAGTACAAAAACACCTGTTTTAGATAATTTTGGGAGAGATATGACAGCTTTGGCTGAGTCTAACAAATTAGATCCAGTTATTGGTAGAGAAAAAGAAATTCAAAGAGTATCGCAGATATTGAGTAGAAGAAAAAAGAATAATCCTCTGCTAATTGGAGAACCTGGAGTTGGTAAATCTGCAATCGCCGAAGGTTTAGCTCTTAGAATAATTCAGAAAAAAGTTTCAAGAATTTTATATGGCAAAAGAGTAATAACTCTTGATCTTGCAAGCCTAGTGGCTGGGACCAAATATAGAGGTCAGTTTGAAGAAAGAATGAAGGCTGTAATGAATGAGCTTGAAAAGAATAGGAATATAATTTTATTTATTGATGAAATTCACACCATAGTTGGTGCTGGAGGAGCAACTGGTAGTTTAGATGCGTCTAATATGTTTAAACCTGCTTTAGCTCGTGGAGAAATTCAATGTATTGGTGCAACTACATTAAATGAATATAGTCAACATATTGAAAAAGATGGTGCACTTGAAAGAAGATTTCAAAAAATCCTTGTAGAAGAGACAAACAAGGAGGAAACTGTAGAGATTTTAAGAAATATTAAGGATAAATATGAATCCCATCATAATGTAAATTATACTGATGATGCATTAATTGCCTGTGTTGAACTTAGTCAAAGATATATCACAGACAGATTTCTTCCAGATAAAGCTATTGATGCATTAGATGAGTCTGGATCGAGAGCTCATATTAATAATATGGATGTCCCCGAGGAAGTTGTTTTATTAGAAAAGCAACTTGAAGATGTAAGGGAACTTAAAAATTCAGTTGTAAAAAAACAAAAATACGAAGAAGCTGCTAAACTTCGTGATGATGAAAAAAGAGTTGAGAAAAAACTTGTTGAAGCTCAAAACAGATGGCATGAAGATTCAAAATTAAATAGAGTTACTGTTGATGAAAACGAAATTGCTGATGTTGTTTCAATGATGACTAACATCCCGGTCAATAAAATTGTTTCAACTGAAAAAAATAAATTATCTAAACTTGAGGGTATAATTAAAGATAAAATCATCGGACAAGATGAGGCTGTATCTAAAGTTGTCAAATCTATTCAAAGAAATAGAGCAGGTTTAAACTCTCCTAATAGACCCATAGGATCATTTATATTTCTAGGACAGACTGGAGTTGGTAAAACACAATTAGCAAAAGTTTTATCCTCTGAAATATTTGAATCAGAAGAAAATTTAATACGAATTGATATGAGTGAGTATATGGAAAAATTCTCTGTATCTAGACTTATAGGTGCTCCTCCAGGATATGTTGGATACGAAGAAGGTGGGCAACTAACCGAGAAGGTTAAACGCAGACCTTATTCTGTTGTTTTATTTGATGAAATTGAAAAAGGTCATCCAGACATTTACAGCATGCTTCTTCAAATTCTAGATGATGGATTTCTAACAGACAGTGTTGGTAGAAAAATAAATTTTCAAAATACTATAATTATTATGACATCAAATATAGGTGTTAAACAAATTAACGATTTTGGAACAGGTGTGGGGTTTGATACTAAATCATCAGTTGATCAAACATCTAAAACTGAACAAAAAGTTATTCAAAGAGCATTAAAAAATACATTTGCTCCAGAATTTTTAAACAGAGTAGATGACTGCATAATATTTAATTCTCTATCAATTAAGGATATTAATAAGATAGTTACTATAGAAATTAACAAGCTTAAAGAAAGAGTAAAGAATATAGGGTATGATCTATCAATTTCAGTTAAAGCTAAATCTTTTATATGTGAAAAGGGTTTTGATAAAAAGAATGGTGCAAGACCACTAAATAGAATGATACAGAAGTATGTTGAAGATCTAATTGCTGAAAACCTTGTATCAAATAAGATAAAACAAGGAGATAAATTATATGTTGATCATAAACCTGGTTTAGATAACTTAATTCTATTAATTAATAAAAAAGAGACAGCTTCTTGAAAGTTCTAAAATTTGGTGGCACATCAGTCGCTGATTCAAAATCAATAAATAAAGTAATTTCCATTTTAAATAATAATGATGATAACTTATTCATTATAGTTTCAGCATTTGCCGGTGTTACAAACCTTCTCCAAGAATGCCTTAATTTAAAAGGAAAACAAACTGAAGAAATATTAAAAAAAATTGAAAGTAGACATCTAGAAGTGATTGATAATCTTTCTACTCTTGATGCTCAAAGCTCATTAAAAAGTTTTCTCAAAGAGAAACTAAATGAACTTGAGGATATATTTGATGCTATTTCAACAATTGATGAAGTAACTCAAAAAACAGTTTCAAAAGTCCTAACACTTGGTGAAATACTTTCAAGTTCAATAATATTTGAGATTCTAAAACAAAAGAGTTTTGATATATCTTATATTGACTCTAGAGAGGTTATTTATAGCAAAAGCTATGATAATAATGAAGTTCTTGATAATGATAGATCATCTATTAGTATAAAAAATAAATTAGACTTAATAAAATCCAAACTTATTATAGCGCCTGGATATATTTGTTCAAATGAGAATAATGAAATTTCAAACTTAGGAAGAGGTGGGTCTGATTACAGTGCTGCTATATTTGCAAAATATTCTAATGCAAAGTCATTAGAAATTTGGACTGATGTGAGCGGAGTTTATAGTGCAAATCCTAAGATTGTAAAAAAAGCATTGCCGATCGAATATTTGACATATAAAGAGGCTATGGAGCTTTCTTTTTTTGGGGCAAAAGTTATTTACTTCCCTACACTTCAACCACTAATTGAGGAAAATATACCAGTTTACATTAAGAATACTTTTGAGCCTAATGATGACGGAACATGTATTTCAAACTCTACAAAACTTGACAAAGATGAAATTGTTAAAGGAATTAGTCACATAGAGAATATATCTATATTAAATTTTGAGGGATCGGGTATGGTAGGAGTACCTGGATTCTCTAAAAGATTTTTTGAGTCCTTATCAACTAATAAAATTAATGTGATAATGATTACCCAAGCCTCTTCAGAATTTTCAATTTGTATAGCTGTTGACTCTAATGATGCCATTTCAGCAAAAAAAGTAATAGATAAAGAATTTGAATTTGAAATTTCTCAGAATAGAATTAATCAGGCACAGATAGAGTCTAACTTATCTAATATTGCGATTGTTGGTGATAAAATGAAGAGTAAAAAAGGTGTAAGTGGAAGGTTATTTAACTCGTTAGGTCAAAACAATATTAATATAAGAGCTATAGCGCAAGGAGCATCTGAAAGAAATATATCTATAATCATTGATGAAGCTAATACTAAGAAAGCTTTAAACTCATTACATGAAACTTTCTTTGAAGAAAACCTCAAAGATGTTCATATTTTTATAACTGGAGTTGGAAATGTTGGTGGTTACTTGATTGAACAAATTAAAATTCAAAAAGAATTTATTGCAACAAATCTTAAAATAAATCTGAAAGTTTTAGGAATATCAAACTCCAAAAAAATGTTAGTATCAGAATCTGAAATTGATCTTAATAATTGGAAAACCCTTCTAGCTAATTCAAATACAAGTTCAGATAGTGATGTTTTCCAAAAAACAATCTTAGACTTTAACTTAAGAAATAGTTTATTTGTAGATAACACCGCAAGCAATTTAATACCGAATACTTACAGAGAATACCTAAAAAATGGGGTTGGAATCATAACTTGTAATAAAATTGCTAATTCAGATACTTTTATAAATTATGAAGAGCTGAAATCATTATCAAGAGATAATAATTCAGCATTTTTATATGAAACAAATGTTGGGGCTGCACTACCAGTTATTAGTACTCTCAATAACCTGATTAATTCAGGTGATAAAATAATAAAAATAGAGGCTGTTCTCTCTGGAACCTTAAACTATATTTTTAATAATTTTCAAGAAATGGATACTTTTCACCAAATTGTTTCAACAGCTGTTGATTTAGGATATACTGAACCGGATCCCAAAATAGATTTATGTGGAGTTGATGTATCTAGAAAAATATTAATTCTAGCCAGAGAAAGTGGTTATAAACTTGAGTTTGATGATATTAATAAAAATCATTTTCTACCAGAAGAAGCAATCAACTCAAAATCAAAAGATGAATTCTTATCATCACTTAAGAGAAATAAAGATCATTTTAATGCTATTTTAAAGAATGCACAGGAGAAAAATTCAAGATTAAAGTTTGTAGCGAAGCTTGAAAAAGGAATAGCTACTGTTGGGCTTGAATCAGTTTCAGCCGAACATCCATTCTATAACTTGGTTGGAAGCGATAACATTACTGTTTTTCATACTGAGAGATATAAAGACTCTCCTTTAGTTGTTAAAGGTGCAGGTGCAGGTGGAGAATTTACTGCATCAGGAGTGTTTGCTGATATAATTAAAGCTAGTCAAAATGGATAGCATTAAAGTTTTTTCACCTGGGAGTATAACTAATTTATCATGTGGATATGATATACTAGGTCTCTGTCTACAAAATAGAGGAGATGAAATAACAGTATCAAAGACTAATAAAAAAGGAATAATTATTAAATCTGTTGAAGGATATCACTTAACAAAAGATATTAATAAAAATGTTGCAGGGATTGCTGCTCAAGCCTTACTAAAAAATATTAATGTTAACTATGGATTTGAAATTGAAATTAAAAAAGGCATTAAACCTGGAAGTGGAATAGGAAGCTCTGCTGCTAGTTCAGCTGGAACAGTATTTGCAATTAATCAACTCCTTGATTCACCCTTCAGTCATTTAGACCTAATTAAATCTTCAATGGAAGGTGAAAGGTTTGTTAGTGGATCATACCATGCTGATAATGTTGCTCCAATTATTAAAGGCGGAATAACGTTAGTAAGATCTATTGAAAGTATCGATGTAATAAAACTTCCATCCCCAAAAAGTTTAGAAGTTATCATTGTTAGACCTAACATCGAGATTAAAACTTCTGATTCAAGAAAAGTTGTAAAGAAAAAAGTTAAAATAGAGAAAATGGTTCAACAGTCAGCAAATCTAGGATCATTCATTAGCAGCTTATATACAGAAGACTTTGACTTGATGTCAAAATCTGTTGTAGATGAAATTATAGAGCCTGATAGATCGATGTTAATACCTGAATTTGATAATATCAAAAAAATATCTAAAGATAGTGGTGCTATTGCAGTAGGTATTTCAGGGTCAGGACCATCAATTTTTTCATTATCAAATAACAGTTCTACCTCCAATAAAATTTTAGACAATATAACAAGTCATTTTGAAAAATTAAATATTGATTACGATGGCTTTGTTTCTAAAATTAATTCCACAGGTATAAAAATACTTGAAACAAAGTGAAATACATAAGCTTAAATCATAACTCAGGCCCTACGTCGTTTAAAAAAGCGGTTATAAATGGTTTAGCTCCAGATAAAGGTTTATATTTTCCACAAGACGAAGTTAAACTTTCTAAAGGTTTTATTGAATCTATTAAAAATATTGATGATACTGAAATCTGTTATGAAATTATTAAAGAATTTATTGGTGATGAAATTCCAAAAAACAAACTAATAGAGGTTATAAACAATACAATATCTTTTAAAATTCCATTAAAAAAAATAGAAAAATCAATTTATTCACTGGAATTATTTCATGGTCCAACATTGGCTTTTAAAGATGTTGGGGCTAAATTTATGGCATCATGTTTAGATATTTTTAAAGATAGTTATACTTCAAAAAAAATTACTGTTTTAGTAGCTACATCAGGAGATACAGGAGGTGCAGTAGCCAGGGGATTCTCTGATACTAAAGATATAAATGTATGCATACTATATCCTAAAGGTAAAATTAGTAAAGTTCAGGAAAAACAAATAACTACTAATGGATCCTATGTCCAAGCTATTGAAGTTGAGGGTGATTTTGATTTGTGTCAGTCTATGGTTAAAAGAGCGTTTAGTGATGAAGAAGTTAATAGAAAAATAGCTCTAACATCTGCAAACTCAATTAATGTAGCTAGATGGCTTCCTCAAATGTTTTACTTTTTTTTAGCATATAAAAAAATTAAAAACACAAAACGAAATGTCTTTTCTGTTCCAAGTGGTAATTTTGGAAATATATGTGCAGGAATTCTTGCTAAGTCAATGGGTCTACCTATTGATCATTTTATTGCTTCTACTAACATAAATGATACTATTCCTAGATATATTAAGGATGGTATTTTTGAGCCTAATGATACCCAAGCAACGATTTCTAATGCTATGGATGTGTCAGATCCAAGTAATTTTATTAGAATTCAAAAAATATTCAATAACGACTTACAGAAAATAAGAAAGAATTTATCAGGATATAGTTTTAACGACCAAAAAACTAAAGAAACTATTAAAGAACTTTATAAATCAAAAAAGTACCTTACCTGTCCTCATTCAGCAATTGGATATCTTGGATTAAAAGAATATATGGTTAATGATGATAAAATAAATGGAATATTTATCTCAACTGCCCATTCAATCAAATTTAAAGATGTAGTTGAGGATATAATAAATTCAGAAGTGAAATGTCCCAATTCAATTAAAAATATTCTAAATAGGAAAAATGAACATCAATCTATTGAAGGATATGATGAACTTAAAGAGATATTGCTTAAAAGGGATTAGTCATCTATTCAATGAAAAAAACAGTTCTTTTTGATAGACATGAAAAGTTAAATGCAAAAATTGTAGACTTTGCAGGTTTCCTTATGCCAGTTAGTTACTCATCTGTAAACGAGGAACACTTACATGTTAGAAATAATGTTGGGGTTTTCGATGTATCTCACATGGGTGAAATAGAAATTTCTGGATCTAATTCCTTAAATTTAGTTCAATACCTATGTTCTAACGATATATCAAAATTAAAAATCGGTAAAGCCCAATATAACTGTTTGACTAACGACAACGGGGGTATTATTGACGATTTAATAGTCTACAGGGTTGAATCAGAAAAATACTTACTAATTGTTAATGCTTCTAATATATTAAAAGACTGGGAATGGATTAATAAACAAAATATAAAATTTAATTCCCTTATAGTCAATTTATCAGACAAGTTATCACTTCTAGCAGTCCAAGGACCTAAAGCACAAGCATTATGTCAGAAATTCACAAGTGAGGATCTGTCATTATTACCAAATTATTCATTTATTATTTCATCGTTTGCAGGAATTGAAAATATTATAATCTCAAAAACTGGGTATACTGGTTCCGGAGGTTTTGAGCTTTATATTCCTAACAAAAATGCTATTGATATATGGGATGCTTTATTCAATTGTAAAGGATTTGATCTAAAACCAATAGGATTAGCTGCTAGAGACACCTTAAGAATTGAAATGGGATATTGTTTGTATGGTAATGATATTGATGAAGAAACTTCACCAGAGGAAGCAAATTTAAGATGGATAACTAAAGTTGATACTAGTTTTATAGGTCACGAAATAATAGATAAACAAATTAAAAAAGGATCTAAAAGAAAGTTAATTGGATTTAAATTGATAGAAAAATCCATCCCTAGAAGTGGATATGAAGTATTTGATATTAATAGTAAATTAATAGGTAAGGTAACATCAGGAACATTTTCTCCAGTTCTAAAGAAAGGTATTGGTCTAGCTTATCTAGATTCTGTTAATATTAAGGATGATTTAATCTATATTAAAATTAGAAATAATCTTAGTAAAGCAGAAATTGTAAAAACACCATTTATTTAATTATGGGTAGAGCATTTGAATTTAGAAAGGCAAGAAAAATGAAGAGATGGTCTAATATGGCTAAAACCTTCACAAGAATTGGAAGAGAAATAATAATCGCTGTAAAAGATTCAGGCCCTGATCCGTCATCAAATTCAAAATTAAGAGCAATAATTCAAAATGCAAAGGCTGCCAATATGCCAAAAGATAATATTGAAAGAGCAATTAAGAAAGCTTCTGAAAATAGCACTGAAAACTATAAGGAAGTGTTATTAGAAGGTTATGCCCCATTTGGTATAGCAATACTTATTGAAACTGCTACAGATAATAATAATAGAACTGTAGCCAATATAAGGAGCTATTTTAACAAGTGTGACGGAAATTTAGCTACTTCAGGATCTGTTGAATTTCTATTCAATCGTTTATGTTTTTTTCAAATAAAAGATGATGGCTTAGATATTGAAGAACTTGAACTTGAATTAATAGACTTTGGTGTAGTTGATTTAAGTAAATCAGAAAATGAAATAAGTATTACAGCTAAATTTGAGGACTTTGGATCGATTCAAAAAGAGTTGGAAAGAAGAGGGTTTGAAATTAAATCTAGTGAATTTGAAAGAGAGGCAATCACTTTAAAAGATCTCAAAGATGAAGAAAGAGTTAAGGTTGAGAAATTATTAGCTTTAGTTGATGAAGATGAAGATGTTCAAAATGTTTATCATAATATGAATACCTAAATTAAATTTTATTTCTAGCTAATACATCACTAACCATTATTTCCAATTGGGAAAAATCAGCTTTAATATTTCCAGTTGGAAAAAATTTTTTATGAATCTTAACCTGTTTTTTTTCATAATCAAAAGAAACCATTAGGATTGGAAGGTTAGCTTTCAAAGCAATATAATAGAATCCTGTTTTCCATTTTTTTACTTTTTTACGAGTACCTTCAGGGGCAATTGCAAGAATTTGAATTTTATCTAAATGAAAAAGATTAACAACTGAGTCAACTAAATTGCTGTTTTCACTCCTATCAACTGGGATACCACCAAGGAATTTAAAAAAAAAGGCTGTTAATGGATTGAATAATTCTTTTTTACCAATAAATTTTATTTTGAGACCCGAGTATGTTCTTATTAAAACAGCAATAATTAAATCAAAATAGCTTGAATGAGGAACTACTGCAATTATATATTTTTTGTCATCTGGAAAAGATCCAATAAATTTCCATCTAATCAATTTATTCAAAATAAACTTGGCTAAGATTTTAATCATTTGATAGATTGAATTTTTCAGCTTTTATAAGATCTTCAGGAGTATCTATAGATATACCATGGAATGATGTACTTATCATTTTAATTTTTTTTGAATTTTCAATTATTCTAATTCCTTCAAGACTTTCAATTATCTCAAGTTTAGATCTTTTTAGGTTCGAAAAATCAATTAAAGCATCTCTAGTGAATGCATAAACACCTAAATGACGATTAAAATCATCAATTTTCTTTGAACCAAATGGAATAGGTAATCTAGAAAAGTAAATAGCATTATGATGATTATCAACAATAACCTTAACATTATTAGGGTTTAATATTTCATCAAGATTTAAAAACTTAGTCATAAGTGAAGCGATTTGAACATCTGGATCTTTAAAAGAATTAATTAAATCTCTTATAGCAGCATTGTTTATGAAAGGTTCATCTCCTTGAAGATTAACTACTAAATCATGATCTATATTAACCGCAGCTTCTGCTATTCTATCAGTTCCTGATTCATGATTTATTAAAGATTTAAAAGTTAGCCCACCTTCATCTTTAATAATCTCTAAAATCTCATCATTTCCGCTAACTACATAAACTTCATCAAAAAGATTAGTTTCTAGAGCTGCTCTATAAGTTTTAAGGATAATTGGAATTCCATTAATTTTTTTGACTAGTTTATTAGGAAACCTTTTAGATTCCAGTCTTGCAGGGATTAAAGCTATAGTTTTCATTTAAAATATTTTTCTAATATAATTCATTTATATATTGTTTCACGAAAAAAAAAAAATTGTAGATTTGTTAGAATCAAAAATTATCAAGATGAATAAAAAACGTGGATTAGAATTCTTTTTATGGTTGCTATCAATCTTTTTTGCAACACAAATATACAGTTCTATTAACGGACCTATAAAATTTAACCAAGTTAAAAATGATAGGTATAGCGAAGTTATAGATAGATTAAAGGATATAAGAAATGCGCAAATTGCTCATAAAGATGTTAGGGGATTTTATGCAAATAACTTTGATAGTCTTGTTAGTTTTATTGATACTGGAATTTTTACTCTAATTGAAAAAAGAGATTCCTCTTATCTTCAATATGACAGAACATATAGAATTGATATGTTAAAAGAAGTGGAAATTGTTGATACACTTGGATTTGTATCAGTAAAAGATTCTCTATTTGGAGAAAATGAATCATATAAAATGATGGCAAGAGTTCCAATTGAAGGTACAGATTCTGAGTTTTCAATCAAATCAGATATAATTGACAAAAATGGATATGAAGTACCTGTTTTTGAAGTAAAAGTCAAAAAAAATGTTATACTATTTGATCAAAATAAAGATTTATTAGATCAAGAGAATAAGGTTATTTCTGTTGACGGAGTCAATGGTCCTGAGCTTGTTTTAGGATCTATGACTGAGGTAAGTACAAGTGGAAACTGGCCTACATTTTTTGATGCAAAAAACAAAGAGTAAAATAAGCAAAACATTTGTTTATCAATTTGAATCTAACTTTCATATTGAATCTTCAGCTGATAATATTACATTAGATTTTTCTGATAATAAATATATTTCTAAATCCACTGATTTTATCGGTGATTTAAAAATAGAATCAGTTGAAATTGTTCACTTAAACTCTCGTCCTTCTATAGTTCCTTCGTTATATTTTGATGATAATATCAAATCTAAATATTTAATTACCAATACACTTTCATCTAATAATATTCTGACTGATTCATCTAAGGATAAAAAACTAAAGATAGTCTACTCAATTAATAAAAAATTAAATGAATTTATAACTAAGAATAACCTAAATCACTCACATAAAAATTATTTTACTTATTTATATAACTTCCTTACTGAAATTCCCAATAAAACGAAAGGATTATCCTTTTTTGTTAATCTTAATAACAAATCATTTGATATAATAATTTTTAATAATAATGAATTTATTTTCTTCAATTCATTTGAAATAAATGATGAAAATGAATTCCTATACTATCTATTCTTTGTTTTAAAAAACTACGAGGGTTCAAATGAGGCTGATAAAATCATTTTTTTAGGGAAGTTTGACGCATTTAATGATTATTATAATATTGCATCAAAATACTCAAGGATTGATTTTATTGAAGATCATAATGAAATAAAAGTACTTCCTGACTCACCATTTTTTTCAACTGTTAATGAGAATTATATCCGGAATTAAAAAAAGTATAATTATTAAAGCACCTAAAAATCTTCCTGTTAGGCCTACTACAGATAAGGTTAAGGAATCTCTATTTAATATTATTTTAAATAAATTTAATTTTAATGAAATAAGTGTGTTGGACTTATTTTCCGGCACAGGGAATATTTCATATGAATTTATTTCTAGAGGGTGCACTGATTTATTATCAATTGATAATAATCAAAAATGCATTAGATTTATTAATAAAACTGCTTCTGAACTTGAATTTAATATCAATACAAAAAAAATTGATTATAAAGTTTTTTTAAAAAATAATAAGAAAAAGTTTGATATAATATTTGCTGACCCCCCTTATGATTTTTCAATTAAACAATATCTTGAAATCACTGAGTTAATAAAAACAAATGAAATTCTTTCAGATACAGGAGAACTAATAATTGAACATCGCTCAAATATTAAGATATCCGAAAACTTTAAAAATATAGATGAAAGAAAATATGGTTCCTCAGTATTAAGTTTTATAAAAAAAGCAAGCCTGTAAGCCGGATTCTGTCGAGTCTTACCATTTATCTAGATGCAATATTACTATTACATTCATACCGCCTACCCTTCTACATAAAACGAGCAATTTTAAACTGTAGATATACTTGGCGTTTCACCATGCAGAGTTTACAAGATTCCACTACAGCATTACCTGTACATACTTTCTGTTGCACTATTCCTATCAAAATAGATGACGGGTGTTACCCGCTGCATTGCTCTTTGGTGTCCGGACTTTCCTCTGAAAAATCAGCGATAAGACGGCTTGCATTGCAAATATAGTGTTTGTTGATAATTTTATTAAAAAAAAAATATCATTTGATTAAAAATTTTTATCAATCTTTATATTTGTTAATAATGAACAATTCCTCAATTTCATCTGCATCAGAATACAGACCTAAAGAGTTTAGTGATATGATTGGGCAAGATGCTATTGTAAAAACACTTTCTAATGCAATAAAGAATGATAAAATTCCTCATGCATTACTTTTTTGTGGTCCAAGGGGGGTAGGTAAAACCTCATGTGCAAGAATTCTTGCAAAGCAAATTAATAATTTAGAAGAAAATTTTGAATATAATATTTTTGAACTCGATGCAGCATCCAATAACTCTGTAGAAGATATAAGAAGTATTACTGATCAGATTAGAATACCTCCTCAGATTGGAAAATATAAAGTCTATATAATTGATGAAGTTCATATGCTGTCAAATGCAGCATTTAACGCCTTTTTAAAATCATTAGAAGAACCTCCTAAACATGTTGTTTTTATTCTTGCAACAACAGAAAAAAATAAAATTATTCCTACAATACTATCTAGATGTCAAATTTATGACTTTAAAAAAGTGGATGTGGTTGATATAACAGAGCTTTTAAAAAATATTTGTACGGACAAAAAAATTAAATTTGATGAAAATTCATTGTCGTTAATTGCTGAAAAATCTGATGGGTCTATAAGGGATTCTCTTTCCATGTTTGATAGATTAGTTAGTTTTACAGATTCTAATCTAACAATGGATGAGGTAACTGCTAACCTTAATGTTTTAGATTATGAAACATATTTTGAATTATCAACCTTAATTATTAGCAAAGATATACCTGGAATTTTAACTAAATATAATGATATATTTATTCGAGGATTTGATGATGTAAATCTTTTGAATGGTTTATCAAGACATTTAAGAGAGATACTTATCTCTAAGTTAGGTTCTTCAGATAAACTCTCTGATTTAAAAAATGAATTAAACCTTAAGTATATAGAACATTCAAATGAATTCTCTGATGAAAATCTAATTTTAATGATTGAAATTATTAATGAATCATTAATAAATTATCAAAAAATTAATGATAAAAGAATCCATACTGAACTTTGCTTAATAAGATTAGCTTCAATAGAAAGCGTTAAAAAAAAAAATCTTTAATTAAAACTACAGAAGTTGAAAATCTTAGTAAAGATCAAAACCATCAAGTAGATATCATAGAAGTTGAAACTAATAAAAAATTATTCCCCTCTCCTACTTCAAAAGATGTTTCATCTCTTTCCTTAGCAAGTTTAACTTTTACAAAATCTACAGAAGATCAAAATGAACATAAGCAGGAAGACTTACCTTCAGATAGTTTCACTGAAAATGATTTCTTAGTAGTTTGGAGGAAATTCTGTAATCTAGAAAAAAATAAAGGAAATAATAATATACTTTCATTGTTAAGCATGAATGATCCGGTGATTATTGATAATACAATAGTAATATCTACAATCAATAAGATGAATTTTAAAGAAGTTAAAGAATATAAAAACACAATTCAGACGTATATATCAAAAGAATTAAATAATTATTCAATTACGGTAGAGGTTAAATTATCAGAAGAAATTACTTCAAAGTCTTATATTGATTCTAAGGAGAAGCTAGAAATTATAATAGAAAACAATGAAGATATTGGTAAGTTAATTACTGAGTTTAAATTAAGAATTTAGTTTATTACCATTATTCTCATGAAATATTTCATTGATCATACCATCTACAAGGCCTACTTTAGGTACGAATAGTTTATTAGAACCTACAGACTCCATAGTTGTTATGAATATTTTCAAAGCAGGTATAATTACATCTGCTCTATCTGGATTTAAATCAAACTTTACCATTCTTTCTTGATAGTCATACTTAGTTAAGTTATTATATAAGTCTTTTAATGAAAGGTATGAAATGGGTTTACCAATTTTTGAACCAGTCATAGATTGTATTTTATTAATGTTTCCTCCTGTTGCAAACAATTTAATCTTATCCTGGTCATCTAAATATGTGTCTAGCCAATATTTTATGTCAATAAATAATTTGTCATCAACTAGGTTGTTAAGTAGTCTTACAGTACCTATTTTAAAGGATTTAGATTTTTTTTCCTCACCCCTTCTTAAAATCGAATACTCAGTACTTCCTCCTCCAACATCTACGTACAAAAAAGATCTATTAAATTGAAGTTTTTCTAGAGAATTACCCTTTGAAATAATTTTTGCTTCCTTAAGACCTGAAATAAGATTGATTTTTAAACCAGTAGTTTTTTTGATTTCCAATATTACTTCTTTAGAATTTTTTGACTCCCTTAAAGCTGAGGTAGCATAAATTTGATAATACTCAACATCATGAACATTCATTATATATTTAAATGAAAGAATGGCATCTGATAATTTATGAATTTTAGATTTGGATATTATACCATCTTTAAATGAATCTTCACCAAGTCTAATTGGTAATCTTAAATATGAATTTTTTTGAAAAATATATTTTTTTCCTGAAGGAATAATATAACATATAAGCATTCTAACAGCATTAGATCCAATATCAATAGCAGCAATTTTTTTCAAATCAATTTAAGATGTTTTTAAAATATGAGTAGGTATCCCACTGTGATCTAATTTTATTCTTTGAATTAGTTACAAATTCATTTTGAGATAAATTATTGATTATTCTAGTCTTTACATTGTCATTATCACTTATTTCTAATGTATCTAGTATTTGTTTTTTTAAATCTTCTTGATAGATTGGACATGCTACCTCTACACGTTTTTCAATATTTCTAGTCATTAAATCTGCAGAGGATATATAGACTTTTTTATCACCTGCATTTTCAAAAACATAAATTCTGGAATGTTCAAGATATTTATCTACAACACTTTTAACAATAATATTCTCACTAAAACCTGTTTTATTTGGAACCAAACAACATATACCTCTAACAAGTAACGTGATTTTAACACCTGATTTACTTGCTTCATATAGTTTATCTACAAACTTATAACTAGTGAAACTATTTAACTTAAAAATTATTTTTCCTTTTAATCCCTTTCTGACATTTGAAATCTCATTATCAATAAGTTCAAATAGCTTTTTAGAAGTCTGATGAGGTGAAACAATTAAATGTTTGTAATCATAAATTTTATAGTTTGCTTTGAGAAAAGAAAACACTTTATTAACCTCTTTTAAAATTTTTTGATTTGATGTGAATAGTGTAAAGTCTGAGTAAATTTTAGCTGTAGATTCATTAAAATTTCCAGTACTAATAAATCCATAATATCTTTTTTTATTCCCTTTAAATCTTTCAATCAAACATATTTTAGAATGAACTTTTAAACCTTTAACACCAAAAATTAAATCAACTCCAGCTGCTTTAAGTTGTTGTGAAACCTTTATGTTGTTTTCTTCATCAAATCTAGCTTGAAGTTCAATTTGAACTAATACTTTTTTTCCATTTTTTGCTGCATTTATAAGAGAACTAATGACATTAGATTTCTCTGAAAGTCTATATAAGGTAATTTTAATGGACTTAACACTTGGGTCTATGGCAGATTGTCTTAGAATGGATACTAAATAAGAGAATGAATGATAAGGAGTATACATTAAGAAATCCTTACTTAACATTTGATCCAAAAGATTTGACTCTATCTTAAAATCTTTAATATCTAATGATTTTTCCTTGGGATACAATAAATCTGATCTTTGTAAATCTGGAAAATTCATATAGTCACTTCTATGATGATACTTACCTCCAGGAATTAAACTATCATGCGATGTAATCTTTATCTTCTTTATTAAATAGTTGAAGGTTGAACTAGAGATACTTTGATCATAAACAAGCCTAACAGGATTGCTTATTTTTCTCTTATTTACATATTCTTGAATTTTCTTAATATAACTCTTAGATAAATCTATATCATCAATATCAAACTCAGCACTTCTCGTTATTTTTAACATGTGCGCCTCAATATGTGAATAATTAAAAAAACTAAAAATAATTTCTAGGTGATATCTTATTATATCATCTATAAGCATTATATATTGTTTATTATCCTTTTTAGGTAGAACAACAAATCTACTTATATCCCTAGGTATCTCTACTAAAGCATAAATATTACTACTATCTATAAGTTTTATATTAATAATGAGAAAAGCCTTATTATCTTTAAAGTCATGAAGCTTATTATTCGACAAAATAACTGTAACTAATGCAGGACTAATCTTTCTAATAAAATAATCCTTTAGAAATTCTTTATGAGATTCTAATACTTCTCTTTCATTTATAAAAACAATATTTTCTTTTTTTAATGATTTTTCAATTGACTCTAAAATTAATGAGCTTTCTGATTGAAGGTTAATAACTTTAGATGTTATTTCATCAAGGAGTTTTTTAGCAACAATGTTATCCTTATTATTTTTTATGGTTGGTTTTGTATCAGCTATTCTTTTCACAGTTGCATACCTAACTTGAAAAAATTCATCTAAATTATTAGAAAAAATCCCTATAAACCTTAATCTTTCAAGAATTGGAACCTGTTTATTAGAGGCTTCCTGAAGAACTCTTGCATTGAAATCAAGCCAACTAAGCTCTCTATTTATATATCTAGATCCCACTTTTTAAATTATTTGTATAAGAGGTTGGCTTTAGTTTTAAAATATCAGACCATTTATTAGAATCAAATTTCATAGAGAACCATCTTGCAGTAGGTAAATTTAAAATTTTATTCTCAGAAAAATAATTTGAGATTTCAGTATATGCTGGATTATGACCAACTAAAACAACTTGCGAATACTTATCTTCAATCTTTTTTATAAAATCGAATACTTCAAAATGATTAAATGTATATAAGTCTTCACTAAGTCTAATCTTATTATTGCTTATAGATAACTGTCTGGTTAAAATTAAACAAGTATGAATTGCTCTATTAGCAGTACTTGAAAAGATTATATCAGAATTAATAAATTGATGCTTTGAAGATTCAGCTACTTTTTTTATTTTTTCAATTCCAACTTCGTTCAGTGGTCTGTCAACATCTTCTAAAATATAATCCCAAGAAGACTTTGAATGCCTTAAAAACGTTATAGTTTTCATTAAGGTGACAGAATATTATGCTCCCATGAACCAGCACTTAAACTAGAAATTACTCTATTGTGAAGTCTATTCTCTCTTCCCTGCCAGAATTCTATTTCACGAATAACTAATTCTACCCCTCCCCAATGACTGGGTCTCTTTAAGTCTAAATTTTTATTTTCTTTTAAAAAATTATCATATTTAGTTAATAAATCATCATAACTAGATATTATTTTGCTTTGAGCAGATACTATTGCACCAACTTGACTAGAAAAGGGTCTTGATTTAAAATATGTATCTGAGTAACTTTCTGAAGTTTTTTTAGCAACTCCCTTAAAGATTACTTGTCTTTCTAAAGGTGCCCAATAAAATGAGGCACAAATATTAGGGTTTTCATCAATTTCCTTTCCTTTTTTACTTTTATAGTTTGTAAAAAAAATTAAACTATTGTCTTTAATTTCCTTTAATAAAACAACTCTTGAAGATGGATTATTATTTACATCAACAGTTGAAACAGTCATAGCATTTGATTCAATTATTTGATCAGAGCTCTCAGCTTCTTTAAACCATTTTTTAAAAAAATCTATAGGATTATCTCCAATTTCATCTATACTTAAAGAATCTTTATCGTATGGTTTTCTATAATTAAATAACTTCATTATTCATTAATTGTAAAATTCATTTTTGATGCAAGCAAATAGATAATAGCCATTCGTATTGCAACTCCGTTTTCTACCTGATCTAAAATAATAGAATTATTTGACTCTACAATATCAGATGTAATTTCTACACCTCTATTAATTGGACCAGGGTGAAGAATCAAAATATCTTTTTTTATTTTGTTTAATTTATTTATATCTAAACCAAAAAGCATAGAATACTCTCTATTGTTTGGAAAATATGATTTTAACATCCTTTCTCTTTGTACTCTTAAGACATTGACAGCATCACACCATTTTAAAGCTTTAATTATATCTGTTTCAATGGATAAATTAAGTTTTTCTATATCTTTTGGTACTAGACTTAGTGGGCATGATAACTTAACATTAGCACCTAAAAGATTAAGAACATAAATATTTGATAAAGCAACCCTAGAGTGAAGAATATCTCCTACAATTAAGATATTCTTCCCCTTTAGGTCCTCTAAATTTTCATAAAGTGAAAATGAATCTAACAGAGCTTGAGTAGGATGTTCATGAGAACCATCTCCAGCATTTACAATACATGAATCTGTATATTGAGATAATAAAAGTGAAGAACCTGGATTAGGATGCCTTAGAACTATCATATCTACTTTCATGGCAAGTATGTTATTTACAGTATCAATTAATGATTCTCCTTTTTTAACTGATGAAGAAGAGCTTGAGAAATTAATTATATCCGCACCTAATCTTTTTTCTGCTAATTCAAAAGATATTTTTGTTCTAGTGCTATTTTCAAAGAATAGATTGGCAATTGTAATATCTCTAAGAGTTGGAACCTTTTTAATTGGTCTATTTATAACTTCTTTAAAGTGAGATGCAGTATTGAAAATAAGATTTATATCCTTTTTAGTTAAAGATTTTATTCCTAAAAGATGATTAACACTTAGCTGATCCATTTAACTTTCAATATAAATAATGTTATCCATTAATTTATCTCCCCATACAACTTTTACCCTATCACCTTTAAAAGTATCAATTTTTGCTCCACAGTAATTAGCTTGAATTGGTATTTCTCTCTTGAACCTCCTATCTATTAAAACCAGAAGTTCAATTGATTTAGGTCTACCATAAGTATCAATTGATGACATAGCTGCTTTAATACTTCTTCCAGTGAATAAAACATCATCAACTAACACTACATTTTTATTTTCAATTGAAAAATCAATTTTAGATGAACTAGCAGATAAAGTTTTTTCTGATCTTCTAAAATCATCTCTAAAAAAAGTATAGTCTAGTATACCATTTTTAATTTGAAGATTAGGATGATCTCTTTTAAATATTTCTAAAATTTGTTTTATAAAAAAAACACCTCTAGGCTGTAAGCCTAATAAAACAGTGTTTTCAAAATTCTTATGATTTTCAATTAGTTGATAAACAAGCCTTCTTAGTATTATTTCAATTTTTTCTGAATCTAAGAGGATTTTGTTCGACATGAGAGATAATTAATACAAAAATATAAATTTTAAAGTTTTAATTTTTAAGAAAAAAAAATCCTCAAAAAATGAGGATTTTAAAGTTTTAATTTTCATCTTTTTTCTTTGATTTCTTTTCCTTGACTTTTTCTTCTTCTAATGGTTCTTCATTTGAATCATTATGAGTTTGCAAGTGAGAAACAACAACCCTTTTAAACTCTTTACTAAACTCAATAACTTTGAATTCAGCAGATTCTCCTTGTTCTAATTTTGATCCATCTTTTTTCTCTAAATGTCTAGAAGGAGAGAAAGCAGAAATATCTTCATTAAAATTAATAATAGCTCCTTTTTCAATTATTTCAGAAACTTCAGATTTATGTAAAGTGTCTACAGCAAAATCTTTTTCATAGACATCCCAAGGGTTTGGCTTAGTTTGTTTGTGTCCCAAACTGAGTTTTCTTCCTTCCACATCTAAATCAAGTATAACAACCTCAATCTTATCATTCAAAGCTAAGAATTCCGAAGGATGCTTTATTTTCTTTGTCCAAGAAAGATCAGAAATGTAAATTAATCCATCAATACCTTCTTCAAGCTCAATAAATACTCCAAAGTTTGTAAAGTTTCTAACAGATCCTGTGTGTTTAGACCCAATAGGAAATTTCTTTGTAATATCTGTCCATGGATCTTCAGATAATTGTTTTATACCAAGAGACATTTTTCTTGACTCTCTATCAAGATTTATAACAACAGCCTCAACCTCATCTCCAACATTAACAAAATCCTGAGCACTTCTTAGGTGAGTAGACCAAGACATTTCAGAGACATGGACTAAGCCCTCAATTCCTTGATCAACTTCAATAAAAGCTCCATAATCAGCGATAACGACAACTTTACCAGTTATTCTTGAACCTTCAGTAACGTCATCACCTAGTTTCTCCCATGGATGTTGAGTTAATTGTTTAAGTCCAAGCTGAATCTTTGATTTATCATCATCAAAATCTAAGATTACTACTTTAATAGTCTGATCAAGTTCAAGAATTTCACTTGGATGGTTAATTCTATTCCAAGATAAGTCAGTAATGTGAATAAGACCATCTACACCACCTAAATCGATAAATACACCGTAAGATGTCATATTTTTAACAGTCCCCTCTAAAACCTGTCCTTTTTCAAGTTGACTTATAATTGCCTTTTTCTGTTCTTCAATATCTGCTTCTATAAGAGCTTTGTGTGATACAACAACATTTTTAAATTCATGATTAATTTTAACAACTTTAAAGTCCATGTTTTTATTAGTATACTTATCATAGTCTCTAATAGGTTTAACATCAATTTGAGATCCAGGCAAGAAAGCTTCTATACCAAAAACGTCAACAATCATTCCACCCTTAGTTCTACATTTTACAAATCCTTGGACAACATCACCTTTATCATGGGCTTCATTAACTCTATCCCAAGCTTTAATTACTCTTGCTTTTCTATGAGATAAAACTAGTTGTCCAGATTTATCTTCTCTAGTATCAACTATAACTTCTACTTTATCACCAACTTTAAGATCAGGATTATATCTAAATTCATTTTTTGATATTACTCCTTCTGATTTTGCATTAATGTCAATTATAATATCCTTATCTGTTAAATTGATAACTTCTCCTTCAATTATATTGTCATCTGAGGTGTCAACAAAATTTTTCTCTACAAGTTTTTCAAATTCTTTGATTTGCTTTACGTCAAGTTCGTCAATTCCTTCTTTATATTGATGCCAATTAAAATTATTTAAAAAATCATCTTGAGGGTTAGCTTCTTTCTTAGCTTTTTTTGGAGTAGCCTTTACAGGTTTTTCAGTTTCCTCAATGTTAGTGTTAGCAGTATTGTCTTCGCTCATAGGGCGCAAAAATATAATTAATTAAGTTATTGACAAAGTTAAGATCAGTTTTTTATCTACCTAGAATTAATTTTTTGAAGTATTTTATTAAAAACTTGATTAATATTAAGGTAAGTCACATCAATTTCATATGCATCATCAGCTTTTTTAAGGGGTGCTATTTTTCTTGTAGAATCAGTGTTATCCCTATTTTTTATTTCTTTTTCAATAGATTCTAATTTTACTGATTTATCATTAATTTGTTTTAGTCGTCTTTCTGCTCTAACCTTAGAATCTGCAAATAAAAAAAATTTAAAATCAGCATCAGGAAAAACTACAGTTCCTATATCTCTTCCATCAATAACCAGAGAGTTAGATTTAGCAGAATTTCTTAATTGTTTATAAACAAAATTTCTAATTTCAGATTTCTTAGCATAACTACTAACTTTTATTGACACTCTGTAACCCCTAATTTTCTCAGACACATCTTCATTATTTAAAGAAATAATTAAATTATTGTCTTTATAAACCTGTTTTATAAGAATTTCATCAAGTATGGTTTGAGGTATGTCCTCTTTTGAATTAATATTGTTTTGAATAAGATAAAGTGTAAGAGCCCTGTAATATGCACCAGAATCTCTATAGTTAAAGTTTAATTCTTTAGCTATTTTTTTAGCTTGAGTACTCTTGCCTGTTGAAGCTTCTCCATCTATAGCTATAATCACTGGATTCAAATCAAATTAATTTAGAGTTTATAACTTTTCTATTTGTCAATGCATTATTTATAACTTCTGCCATTGAGTCAACATAAATAAATTTTAATCCTTTAAGATATTTTATGTTTATTACATCAATATCTTTTTTATTGTAGGAGCTTAAAATTATTTCTTTAATATTAGCTCTTTTAGCAGCTAATATCTTTTCCTTTATACCTCCAACAGGCAACACCTTTCCTCTTAAAGTTATTTCACCTGTCATAGCTATATTCTTTTTAACTCTTTTTTGAGTAAACAGTGATACAAGTGATGTTAAGATTGTTATACCAGCACTAGGGCCATCCTTTGGGGTTGCACCTTCTGGCACGTGAATATGTATATTATACTTTGAATAATCTACTTTTTTATTGATTCCAAGAAGAGAGGAATTTGATTTAATAAATTCTAGAGCTATCGTAGCTGACTCTTTCATTATTTTACCAAGATTTCCTGTTATAGACATAGTTCCTTTTCCTTCAGAAATAGATGATTCGATAAATAAGATTTCACCACCAACTGAAGTCCAAGCTAATCCAGTAACTACACCAGCAACAAGATTATTCTCATATTTATCTCTAAAAAATTTTTTAGGACCAAGAACATTTTTTAAAAAATTAAGATCCTTAGAGTCATTAAGCTTAGAATTAGAGACAATATTTTTAGCTCTGTTTCTTATTAATTTAGCTATTTGTTTTTCAAGACTTCTAACACCTGATTCTCTAGTGTAACCACTGATTATATCTTTTAATATTTGATTATTAATTTTAAAGTCGTTAATCTTCATTCCATGTTCTGATAATTGTTTTTTAACCAGAAATTTCGAAGCAATTGAAACTTTTTCTTCCGAAGTATAACCTGAGACATTAATCAATTCCATTCTATCTAATAATGCAGGATGAAGAGAAGATAAATTATTAGCAGTTGCAATAAACATTACCTTCGAAAGATCATAACCTATTTCTAAAAAATTATCATGAAAGGAGTTATTCTGCTCTGGATCTAACAATTCCAATAAAGCAGAACTCGGATCTCCTTGAGATCCACTTGAGATTTTATCAATTTCATCTAATACAAATACCGGGTTTGAGGTACCTGATTTTCTAATACTTTGAATAATTCTACCTGGCATAGCTCCTATATATGTTTTTCTATGACCTCTAATCTCTGCTTCATCTCTCAATCCTCCTAAAGAAACTCTTACATACTCTCTGTTGATTGATTTTGCAATAGATTTGCCTAGTGAGGTTTTTCCAACACCTGGAGGTCCATATAAACAAAGAATTGGAGATTTCATATCACTTCTAAGCTTTAGCACAGCTAGATACTCAATAATTCTTTTTTTAACATCCTCAAGACCAAAGTGATCTTTATCTAGAATTCTTTGAGCTTTACTTAAATCAAAATTATCTTCAGAAAACTTTTCCCAAGGTAAATCAACTAATAAATCAAGATAATTTCTTTGAACAGAATACTCAGCTACTTGAGAATTCATTCTCTTTAGTTTTGATAACTCTTTTTCAAAATGAACTTTAGTTTCATCATTCCAATCCTTATTCTTAGATTTATTTATTAATTCCTGAATATCCTCTTGGTAAGAATTATCACCTAATTCTTCTTGAATTGTCTTCATTTGCTGTTGAAGATAATACTCACGTTGTTGTTGATCTAGGTCATTTTTTACCTTAGACTGAATATCATTTTTTAATGCAAGTTTTTCATATTCCACATTTAAAAACTTTAAACATTTTAAAGCTCTATCCTCAATACTTACACTTGAAAGTAAATTCTGTTTATCTTTTACTGTTATGTTCATGTTTGAACATACAAAGTTTATTAAAAAAGCAGAGCTGTGTATATTTTTAATAGCAAATGATGCTTCAGAGGGTATATTAGGATTTTCCTTAATTATTTTAAGGGCTATATCTTTTATAGCATCAATTGTAGCAGAAAATTTACTATTAGATTTTTTTTGATTCTTATCATTAACTGAATCAATTGTAGCTTGAATATAAGGGTCAGTTTTGACAACTGATTTTATTTTAAATCTTTTCTTACCCTGAATTATAACAGTTGTATTTCCGTCAGGCATTTTGAGAACTCTTAATATTTTTGCAACAGTTCCTACTCCATGAATATTCTCGATACTAGGATTTTCAACTTTTGGACTTTTTTGAGCTATAACACCAATTAGTTTATTTGATTTATTAGCATCATTAATAAGTTTGATTGATTTATCACTTCCAGCGTTTATTGGCATAACCACACCTGGAAATAAGACAGTATTTGTAAGAGGTAAAATTGATAAAACATCAGGAAGAACTTCCTTTTCTAGAGCTTCTTCATCTTCAGATGTCATTAAAGGTATAAATTCAGACTCTTCCCCAAGATCATCAAATGACATTTTGTCTATATTATTAAATATTATACTCATAAAATATCTTTTCAGTCATTTTGTCATAAACGATAAACATTTAAATATGAATATAGCCTAAACAAGAATTATATATAAATGAGTTCAAAAGCTATGCCAACTTATTTTTATCTATGCGAGGAACTCTTGTAAGAAGGATGGCTCCTAGAAAGAAGAAAAACATAAAAATAATTACAGAGAATCTAACAGTGCCGGTTATTTGTGCAGCTATTGCATAAAAAAGCATTCCAAATACTATTCCTATTTTCTCTGTAACATCATAAAAACTAAAAAAAGAGGTTGTGTCTTTAGTATTAGGAATAAACAAAGAAAATGTTGCTCTAGTAACTGGCTGTGTGCCACCCATTAATAGACCTACAAGACCCGCAACCATATAAAATTCTATTGGGTACTTAATGAAATATGCGTATAAACAAACTCCACCCCATAAAAAAATAGCAAAAGTTAAAACAATAATATTTCCAAATTTCTGAGCTAATTTTGTAAAAATATATGCTCCAGCTATGGCAACTATTTGAATAAGCAAAATACTAATTATTAGACCTGATGTTTGTTCACTTGGACTTGCCCACTCTATCTCACTTACACCAAAATATGATGCTATGTAAAGAACTGTTTGTAATGAGAATGAAAAAATAAAAAATGCTAATAAAAATCTGGTAAACCTTTTACTTGATCGAATTATTTTATATACTTTTTTTAGTTCTTTGAATCCATTCCATATAATATTTTTAGGAATTTTTACACCTTTATTTCCTTTAGGTAAGTGATAAAATGAGTATTGACTAAAGCCTAACCACCAAACACCAACAATTGCAAAAGATAATTTCATAGCATTTATCTCAGAAGTAAATCCAAATGATTCATAATAGTTAATCATGATTAGATTTAATAGTAAAAGTGAAACACTTCCGATATATCCCATTGTAAAGCCTCTAGCACTAACCATATTAGTTTGTTTAGGATAGGTTATGTCTGTTAAATATGAATTATAGTAAACAAGGCTTCCCCAAAACCCAATTAATGCAAGGGTATAAAAAACTAGACTAATTTCAATTGTTTCTAACTCAAACCAATACAAACCTATACATGAAATAGATCCCATGTAAACAAAGAATTTCATAAATATCTTTTTATTACCAATGTAATCTGCAATTCCACTTAATAAAGGAGATAGAAAAGCAATAATTAAAAATGAAAAACCAGATACTGAACTTATTAGAGTGTCTTTATTAATTTCCATATCAAATATCATTACACTATTAGTCTCCGAAAAAATATATTGAGAATAATAAATAGGAAAAATTGCAGATGATATAACTAGAGAATAAACAGAGTTAGCCCAGTCATACCATGTCCATGCACCTATTAGTTTTTTACTACCTCTAGGATGATCGGTTTTTTTATTAAACATAAATTTAAATGATGTTCAAATTAAGCAAATAATTCAAAAGATATATATATTTGTTAAAAAAATAGATGTACAATAAAATATACTTATTTGGGATTTTATTTTTTAGCTTAACATTGCTAAATTGTCAAACTTCTACTATTAATAATGAACCTAAAATAACTTTTAAAGTGAGTAAAACAGATAAAGATTGGAAAGAAGAGCTTTCACCTGAAGAATATGAAATTTTAAGAAATAAAGGAACTGAAAGACCTAATACAGGAATATACAATATGCATTTTGAAGAAGGTGTATATCGATGTAAAGGTTGTGGACAGGCACTTTTCAAAAGTAATAATAAGTTTATGTCTGACTGTGGTTGGCCAAGCTTTGAGAGTGCATTACCAGGCGCTATAACCTACAAAAAAGATACTAGTCTAGGTATGATACGAACTGAAATTGTATGCTCTAATTGTGGTGGTCACCAAGGTCATGTGTTTGATGATGGCCCTACTTCAACAGGAAAAAGATATTGTGTTAATTCTGCTAGTATTAATTTCATAAATAATAAAAATGAGTAAAAAATATGATCTGATTGTTCTAGGTAGTGGTCCTGGAGGTTATGTAACTGCTATTAGAGCATCTCAGTTAGGTTTAAAAACTGCAATAATTGAGAAGGAAAGTCTTGGTGGAGTTTGTTTAAATTGGGGATGTATTCCTACTAAAGCGTTACTTAAATCTGCACAAGTATTTGAATATCTAAAAAATGCTGATTCTTATGGATTAAAAATCAAGGATTTTGATAAAGATTTCGAATCAGTAGTTAAAAGAAGTAGAAATGTTGCAGATGGAATGAGTAAGGGAGTTAATTTTTTAATGAAGAAAAATAAAATTGACATAATTACTGGATATGGAAAGATATTACCTAATAAATGTGTTTCTGTTGAAAATAATGGTCAAAACGAAAACTTCGAGGCAAATAATATTATAATTGCTACTGGCGGTAGATCCAGAGTTATTGAATCCATTCCTCAGGATGGTAAAAAAATAATTGGATACAGAGAAGCTATGACACTTCAAAAGCAACCTAAAAAAATGATAATTGTTGGGTCTGGGGCAATAGGTATTGAATTTGCTTATTTCTACAACTCTATGGGAACTGAAGTTAAAGTAATTGAATATATGGACAGAGTATTACCAGTTGAAGACAAAGATATTTCAAAAGAATTAAATAAAACTTTTAAAAAGTCTGGAATCGATATATTGACAGACTCAGAGGTAGTATCTTCTGACACTAAAGGTAAAGGAGTTAAAATTCAAATTAAATCCAAAGGTCAGATTTCAGAACACGAAGCAGATATTGTTCTTTCTGCAGTAGGTGTAAAAAGTAATATTGAAAATATTGGACTGGAAGAGGTTGGAATAGCTGTTGATAAAGATAAAATAATTGTTGATGAATTTTATCAAACTAATATTCCTGGATACTTTGCTATAGGAGATGTAACATCAGGACAAGCATTAGCACATGTAGCTTCTGCAGAAGGTATTCTGTGTGTTGAAAAAATTGCAAACCATGATG
>ERZ802827.176-NODE-176-length-34545-cov-67.8763_pt1 | contig 34545 bp, 36 predicted proteins | sample MGYA00345652_ERZ802827 | MGnify/ENA primary metagenome ERZ802827 (study PRJEB30503, sample SAMEA104212372) | marine metagenome | biome: Westerlies Biome; feature: [SRF] surface water layer (ENVO:00010504) within the epipelagic zone...; material: water... | reverse complement strand
AAAATTGTTGAAGAAGAATTTGATCTAAGACCTAAAAGTTTAATTAATATGCTTGATCTAAAAAGACCTATATACTTGCAAACTGCAGCTTATGGTCACTTTGGCAGATCTGACATTGATCTTTCATGGGAAAGAACTGATAAAGCTTCGGATATTTCACAATAATAAAAAATTAAGGAAAAAAAATGGAAAACGACTATAAGGTAGCAGATATCAATCTGGCAGAATTTGGAAGAAGAGAAATTTCACTTGCAGAAAATGAAATGCCTGCATTAATGGCTTTAAGAGACAAATATAGATCTGAGCAACCACTTGCTGGTGCTAAAATTATGGGCTGCATCCACATGACTATTCAAACAGCTGTCTTAATGGAGACACTAATTGATCTTGGTGCTGAGCTGAGATGGTCATCATGTAATATCTTTTCAACCCAAGATCATGCTGCCGCTGCTATGGCTGCAAAAGGAATTCCAACTTTTGCATGGAAAGGTGAAACTGAAGAAGAATTTGAATGGTGTATTGAGCAAACAATTTGTAAAGATGGAAAGCCTTGGGATGCAAATATGATTCTTGATGATGGAAGTGATCTTACAGCTATGGTTCATGAAAAGTTTCCTGATATGTTAGAAACTATTCATGGTGTTTCAGAAGAAACAACTACTGGGGTTCATAGACTAAAAGAAATGCTTGAAAAAGGAGAGCTTAAAGTTCCAGCAATCAATGTAAACGATTCAGTTACTAAAGCCAAGAACGATAATAAGTATGGTTGCAGACACAGTCTTAATGATGCTCTTAAGAGAGGAACAGATATGCTTCTCATGGGTAAAAGAGGTCTTGTAATAGGCTATGGGGATGTAGGTAAAGGATCTGCAGCTAGTCTTGCTCAAGAAGGAATGATAGTAAGTGTTGTTGAGTCTGATCCTATATGTGCTATGCAAGCCTGTATGGACGGATTCGCAGTAGTATCCTGTTATAAAGATGGTGTAGTTTCAAGAAATGTTGAAGATATTGATATGCAGGTTATGGGCAATACTGATTTAATTGTTACAACAACTGGTAACGTTAATGTTTGTGATTCAGCAATGTTAAGTACATTAAAAAATACAGCAGTAGTTTGTAACATCGGACATTTTGATAATGAAATTGATACTGCGTTTATGAGAGATAACTATTACTGGGATGAAATTAAACCACAAGTTCATAGAATCTTTAGAGATACTAAACCTGATGGAACTCCTGACTTGTCAAGCAAAAACTATCTTGTTCTTTTGGCTGAAGGTCGATTAGTAAATCTTGGGAATGCTACAGGACATCCAAGTAGAATTATGGATGGTTCATTTGCTAATCAGGTATTGGCTCAGATTCATTTGTACAAACAAGGCTTTGCGAACATTAATGATGAAGACACAAAGGCTGAGATGATTACAGTTGAGGTTCTCCCTAAAAAGTTAGATGAAGAAGTTGCTTCATTGATGGTAGCAGGTTTTGGTGGAGTCATGACTCAGCTTACTAAAGATCAAGCAGACTATATAAATGTTCCTCAAGAAGGTCCATTTAAAGAAGAAAGCTACAAATATTAATCTTATACTGTGCAATTATGGGCATAATTGCCCATAATACGCACTATGAATATTCTCAAAATCATTATTAGTCTAATTTTAGTCTTTTCACTTGGAGGATGTGGAGTAAAAGGACCATTAATTGATGCCTATCAAATTAAGGTACTTTAATGAGTGCATTCAACTTCAATTCTGGAAGTCTCTTTTGTGAACAGGTCAGCCTATCTGATATTTCTGATCAATTTGATACCCCAGCATATATATACTCTAAACGAACTTTAGAAACTAATGCTAATGCCTACGTTAAGTCATTTACCAAACCTGACAGCTTGGCATGCTTTGCAGTAAAGTCATTGAGCAATATCTCCATCTTAAAGTTACTAAACGATATGGGATGTGGTTTTGATATTGTTTCTGGTGGAGAACTTTATAGAGTGCTATCGATAGGAGCAGATCCAAAAAAAATAATATTTTCTGGAGTTGGAAAATCTAAGAAAGAAATTGAAGAAGGAATTTTAGAAGGAATTCTTTCATTTAATGTTGAGTCAGCATCTGAATTATATAGGATTGAAAAAATTGCTGAAAATTTAAATAAGGTTGCTCCTGTATCAATTAGATTCAACCCAGATATTGATTCTGGTGGTCATGACTATATTACAACTGGCAGAAAAGGAGATAAGTTTGGAATATCATCAATCGATCAAATTATTGAACTAAGTAAATATATAAAAAGTTCTAATTACTTAAATATTGTTGGATTAGCGAGTCATATAGGATCACAAATATTAGAACTAGATAGTTACAGAAAATCTGCTAAAAAAACTATTGAATTAGCAGATTCTCTTATTGAATTGGGGATTTCCTTAGAATTCTTAGATTTAGGTGGTGGACTAGGGGTCCCATATAATGATGAATCTCCTCCGTCACCAGAAAATTTAGTTTCATGCTTAGAAAAAGAACTTCAGGGGAGAAAAGAAAGATTAGTTCTAGAGCCCGGTAGAAGTATTTCTGCTAACGCAGGTGTTTTAATAACAAAAGTTGAGTATATTAAAGATGATTTTCTTGTAGTAGATGCTGCTATGAATGATCTTATTAGACCAGCTTTATATAAAGCTGAGCACGACATATGTAATATAAAAGAAAATACTGGGGTTCCTAAGTTATGGAACGTTGTTGGTCCAATATGTGAATCCTCTGATTTTTTAGCAAAGAATATATCTATTTATGCTGATGAAGATGATATTTTGGCTATAAAAACTGCAGGTGCGTATGGTTTTGTAATGTCTTCAAATTACAATACACGGCCTAGAGCCTGTGAGGTCCTGGTCGATGGAGATAAATCTATTTTAATTAGAAAAAGAGAGTCATTAGATGATCTTTTGGAGATGGAGATAATCGGTGATGATTAGCTTTGATAAAATGCATGGTAATGGAAATGACTTCATAGTCATGAATTCTATTGAGCAGGAATTTAGTCCTAATAAACGATTAATAAAAAAACTTTCAGATAGGAATTTAGGCATTGGCTTTGATCAACTCATCCTAGTGGACCTTCCTAAAAAGCCCGATTCAGATTTCTTTATAAGGTTTTATAATGCTGACGGTGGTCAAGCTAACTTATGTCTTAATGGCATCAGGTGTGCTGCAACATATATATGGAATAAAAATCTTGCGCCTTTAGGAGTTTTAAACTTTCAAACAAAAAAAAGACATGTTCTTTGTGAGCCAAATAAAAATAATGTAAAAGTTACGATTAATAGACCAAAAACTTTTAAAAATGAAAAATTAAAAAAGTTGCTCTCTTCTAAATTAGAGACCAGACAGTTTAATTTGATTGATGCAGGAAATATGCATCTTTGCATAAAAAAGAAATCTATTAAGGCAATCGATATAAACTCTTTATACCAAAAACTAGAAAATATAATTAAACCTTTTGAAATTAATCTTACTATTTATGAGACTAACAAAAATTTCATTCGCGTTAGAACATATGAAAACGGAGTTGGTGAAACCCTGTCTTGCGGATCAGCGTCCCTTTCGGTAGCCTCATTATTTCTTGAGACTGAATTTAAGAAAATCAGTATCAAGTCTTTTGGTGGTGAGTTAAAGTTTACTAATTCAGATAAAAATATCTCGATGATAGGGCCAAGTGAGAGTGTTTATTCAGGGAGCATAAATGAGTAATAAAATAGACTCTAAGGAAGTAGAACTTTTTCTTTTAGATAACTTAGACTTTTTTGAGACAAGGGAGTCTCTTGTTAGTGAGCTAAAATTCAAACATTCCGATAGCTCCGCATCATCTTTACTGGAGCGTCAAATTTTAAAACTTAGAGGTGAACAAAAGAATTTAATGGATTTATTATCATCTTTTATTGAAACAGCATCATTAAATGAAGATCTTTTTAATAAATCAAAAAATTTAATACTATCTATTCTAGACTCATCTTCAAGAGAAGAAGTTGTCGAGACAGTCCAAAAAGATTTTAAAGAGAGCTTTAACGTAAACAACTGTATTTTAGAATTTTTAAATAATGAAGAAATAGATGCTCTTGAAAAAACAACAGAGATCTCATTTCATAAAGGAGCAATTCATTGCGGGTCCTTTTCAAAACAAAAAATGGATTTATTGTTTTCTGATTCAAAAGTTGAGTCCATGGCTATTGCTGTTTTAATTTCAGAAAAAGAAATAGGCCTTTTAAAATTGGGTAGTTATGACCGAACAAGGTATTTAGGTGATGAAGATACTACTTTTATTGAATACATAAGAGATGTTTTAGAGAAAAAAATTAATTCCTTTGAAGTAGATGTCTAAAGAATATTTTGTATTCAAGGATATTGATCTTTACATAAATTACATTTCAGAGGTCAGAAACCTCTCTAAAAATACAACCAACTCCTATAAAAGAGACTTGTTAAAACTATCTAGCTTTTTAAAATCTCTGAATATATCAAAATATAAAAGCATTTCTGATGAAACATGCTCTGCATGGATTGGTAGCCTATATGCATCCAATAATAATCCAAGGAGCATTCAAAGACATCTTTCATCAGCGAAAGGTTTTTTTAAATTTCTAAAAAAAAATTATCTAATTGATAGTTCGCCATTCGAGCTTATTAATGCTCCTAAAACACCCAGTTATCTCCCAGAAGTCTTATCGCCAGAGGATGTTGAGCAATTATTAAATTTTAAACCTAAGGATGCTCTTGAAATTAGAGATCTTGCAATGGTCGAGTTGATGTATTCATCTGGACTGAGGGTGTCAGAGACAGCCTCTATAAACATAGATGATTTTGAGGAGGAAATGACATTTTTAAGAGTTCTTGGAAAAGGAGCAAAAACTAGATTAGTACCTCTTGGTAGATACGCTATTAGTGCTATTGAGAGCTGGATAACTGAAAGGTCTAAATATTCAGAAGATTCTAATGCGTTATTTATTAACTTTAAGGGCGCTAGGCTTACAGTAAGAAGCATTCAGCTGCGTTTAAAAAAAATGGCAACTAAACAAGGTCTGCCTCCTATATATCCTCATATGCTTAGGCATAGTTTTGCAACTCATATGCTTGAATCAAGTGGAGACCTTAGAACTATTCAGGAACTGCTTGGTCACAGTTCATTATCAACTACACAAATTTATACTAAGTTAGATTATCAACACCTTGTAAAAATCTATGACAAAGCTCATCCTAGAGCAAAAAAATGAAAAATATTAAATTAATTACCTTTGATCTTGATGATACTTTTTGGGATATAGGGCCAGTAATAATCAAGGCAGAATTAGAAACAAGAGAATGGCTTCAAGAAAAAGTCGGTGATATTCAATGGGGCTCATTGAATGACTTCTTAAATTATAGAAAAGAACTAATAAAAGAAAATAACTCTCTTGAATGGGATATAAGCCTTCTAAGAAAAGAGATTTATCGTAGAAAGCTTGATGAGGTTGTAATGGATAAAATAAAGATAGATTCAATCATAAATGAAGCATATCAAAATTTTATAGATAAGCGGCATGAGGTTACATTTTATGAAGGTGTATTCGATGCAATCAAGCACCTCTCAAAAAAATATCATTTAGGAGTATTAACTAATGGGAATGCTGACATCTTTAGGTTTGATATAGGTAAGTTTTTTGATTTTTCTATCAGCTCCCTTGATGTAAAAAGTAATAAACCGGCTGAGCCACATTTTAAAAAGGCTTTAGAAAACTATAAAAATATTTCTTATAACCAAATCTTGCATGTTGGGGATCATCAAATAAATGATATTTATGGAGCCCATATTCTTGGCATTAATACTCTTTGGTTTAATAATAAGAATGTTGAATGGAGCCTAGAAATTGCAGAGCCAAATAAGTTTAATAATTGGAAAGAGTGCGTCAGTTTAATTGAGGATATTTATGAGTGAAGGTGATGTTTCAAATGCTATATTCAAAATTCTTGAAAAAGAATTAAAAAAATTTAATAAATTTATACCTTCGGATTTCTTTTTAAATTTAAAAGAAAATCTTGGGCCTGATTTAGATAAGGCTATTGAGAAAAGTGGTTATATTTCTAAATCTAAATATGATTCTATTAAAAAATTAGTTGATGAACTTGAAGAAAGAATAACCCTTTTAGAAAAAGATTAAAGTTGAGATAGATAGTCATCTATTCTGTTGGCATTCATTACAAACATCGATTTCTGTTTGTTTGCCTCAGCCTTTACATCATCAAGATTTACTGCCTCTCCAACTTGGATAACTCCAATCATAGCCATCATAGCGTGGGGATCGCACTGATATACATATACACCCTCTGTATCAAGGGCGATACTAAAGTCCTTGCTTAGATCGCTTGACCATTCATTTGCTCCATCTGGGATCATCCCATTGATAGTTGCAGAGTTATGAGACATATCAACTGCTTTAAAATGAATAGTATCTCCTTTGGATACTTTTATAACCGCGGGTTCAAAAACCATAGCGCCATCTGTACCAGAATTTAACATATTAACTATATGTTCAGAACCTTCGGACAGTTCAACTTTTTTTACTGCTGCGGCATTTGCCATTCCCGAAGATGAGGCAGAGGCAGCTGAAGCAACTCCACAATCTTGACCTTCTAAACAAATATTAACTTCAAGGCCTATCCTTTGAACAACACTTTCATTATAGGTCTTTCCGTTAAATAGAAAAATTGCACACAAAGGTAAAATAATTAGATATTGATTTTTTTTCATATATTTGCCTTTTTAAGAATTAGGTCTTTGTAACTCAACGACATAATCAACAACTTTTAACATGTCACTATAAGATCTTTTAGATTCAATAATATAGGTTCCATCTACTACCATCATAGGGACAGCATCAATCTTTAGCTCTCTTGAATATTTAATTCCTCTATTTACTTTTTGCTTAACGCTGAAAGAATTTAAATATTGTGCAGTCACTTCAGGTGCTACTCCAAATTTAGCTAAAAATTCCTGAATAGCCCTAGGGTTTTGAAGAAAATTTCCCTCTTTATGAATTGTTACAAAAACTGCGGAGTGTGCAGAAGAGTCCAGCTTTAGAGCCTCTATCGTATAGTAAAGCGCTGCATGAAGCTGATGAATGCCTCCCCATGTTATCGGCATTTTTGTAAATTTAGTATCTTCACTTAATTTTGACTTCCATGAATTAATTGAGGGCTCAAAGGAATAACAAGCTCCACACCCATACCAAAAAGTTTCTGTGACTTCGACTATTCCATCCTTCTTCACAGGCATTGGGTTATCAACTATTCTATAATCGGTGCCTAATTTGTATTCAGCATTAATTGATACTGAAAAAATTGCGATTAAGAAGAATTTAAAAAAGTTGTTTTGGTATTTATTCATTTGTATAGTCCATGCATATAATTAGAAAGCGCATCTATTTCTTGATCGCTTAAGTTTTGAGCAATTGATTGCATCATAAGTGCTTGCTCACCCGAATTTCTTTCTTTGGATCTGTAAGCTTTTAAAGTTGAAGTTAAGTAACCGACCTGCTGTCCTGCGACAGATGGATAGCCAGCCAAACTATTTCCTTGTCCATATACAGAATGGCAAGACGTACATGCAGGAATTCCTTTTTTCATATTACCAAATCTATATAAAGTTGTCCCCAATGCCAAAAGTTCTTCATCGTCTTTTGCTTGCCCAACTGAAGATGCTTGAGATTCATAAAAAGCAGCTATGTCTAGAATATCGCTATCTTGTAATGAATTTAGATATGGGATAACAGACATCATTAATGCATTATTTCTTTCGCCATCCTTAAAGTATTGGAGTTGCTCATATAAGTATCTTTGATTTTGCCCAGCTAGTTTGGGCCAATCAGTACTAATACTAATTCCGTCTGCGCCATGACATGACGCACACACACCAACCAAGGCAGAGCCCTTTGATGCATCGCCGGATATAAAGCCTTGTGGCATATCTTCTGCACCAGAAAATTTTTCTGCAGCATTAATACTTAATATTAAGCTGAAGGATGCAATCAATACCAAAAATGATTTCATAAATTTAATAAGTGTGTCTTTGTGATGTGTATTATAAACATAGGTTGGTATGATATAAACGATTAAATGAAAAACCTTTTTAAAGAATCTGAGTTTATGCTTGGTGTCACCAAGTTCAATAATCTTCCAGCAGATGAGGGTGTGGAAATCCTTTTGGCTGGGCGATCAAATGCTGGCAAATCAAGTGCCTTAAATGCCCTAACGGATAATCCAAAACTTGCCAGAATAAGTAAAACTCCTGGGCGAACGACAGAAATAAATTACTTTAAGGTTAATGAGACCTTAAAGCTTGTAGATCTTCCTGGATATGGCTTTGCAAAGTCAAGTTTCCATAAAAGAAAAGATTGGGCGCCTTTATTGGAACAATATTTTGCAAAGAGGCAGTCTCTCAAGGCAGTTGTTATTTTCATGGATATCAGACACCCACTTAAAGACAGTGACAGAGATATGATTGATTTGTGTAATAACTCTGATGTTGCATTTATTCCTGTTTTAACAAAAAGCGATAAATTATCGAATAATCAAAAGGCTAAAGCTATTTCAGCTGTAAATAGTCAATTGCAAAATTGTGAGGCTTTGGCTGTATCATCAAAAGATATTATTGGCTTTGACAAGCTTTCAAAGGCTATATTAGAATTTTGTTGATGCTTGAATATCAAAAACATGACTGCGATTTAACACTTCAAGAAGGCCTAGATTGCTATTACAGTTCTTTTCCTGAGACTACTGAAGTATTCGAAGATAATAATGATTCGGGAACTCTTCTTAGGGACCATGATTGTACACATGTGATATTTGGTCTTGATATATCGATTGAACAGGAATCAATTCTTGATAGCTGGGTGGTTTGGGGCAGTAAATGGAAATTGAAATATATTTTGGGCTACCAAAACCTTCCTCAAATTAAACAACTTTATAAAGACCTATATAAAGAATTTGGTATTCTAGGCTTTTTAAAAATATTCTGGAAGCTTGGAGCGATAAAAAGAAGAGTAATATTTAGATCATTTAAGATGAAAAAGAAATGGCCATTTAAGATGCCCGAAGAATATTTATCTATGAAAATATCAGATTTAAGAGAGCAGCATGGTATTAAAATTCTTCTCCCCGAAGAAATGCAATATAAACCTATAGAAAGACAAAAATAACTTAGTGTATTCAAGAAGAACTTTCTTAAAAATATCATCAGGAATAATTGCTTTACTAAGCAGTGGATTAATCTTTAGAAACATAAGTTATCAAAAAGTAAATCATATACTGGCTTCAGCTAGTCACGAAAAATTAGCAATTTCTGTATCTTTATCAAAAAAAACTACAAAACTAGAGCTCATGTTAGATAACAAAGTTATTATCAAAGGTATTCAAAAAGATAGAATAGGTACAAACTGGCAATTTATATCAGACAAGCTTTTATCAGATCATTCATATAAACTTCAATTAATTTCAGAAGGTGATCCCCTATATAAACCTTGGAATCTTAAAACCTTTCCTAGCCCAGATACGAAAGTTGAAAATGTTTCAGTTATGGCATTTACATGTGCAGGAGGTCCGGAAGGATTTAAAATTTCAGGCAAAGAGTTTTTTAAACCTTTGAAATTTAGACAAAAAGTCTTTGCTGAAGGCCTCTCTATGAACCCAGATTTTGCAATTTCTATAGGTGATCATATCTACTGGGATCTTAGAGGGGAAAATGCTCCTCAGGTTGGTCGTAAAAATAAGCTAATAAAATTTTTTTTGGGGAGTTATATTGGTCTTGTTTATGGTTCTTTTAATAGATCTGAAGAAGCAGGTAGCTCAAAAAATGAAAAAGTTCTTAAGAATATTGGTAATGATCAAATAGCGTCTCTATATGGGACTAGGTTTAAAAGTACGCCAATTTTCTTTATACCTGACGATCATGACTACTTTGAAAATGATGATGCTGAGGAAAAACTTGTGACATTTCCTGCAGATGATTTTAGTAAAGATGCTTTTAAACAAATGGCAGACTTATTCTATCCACCTTTATTAGATACTCCAGACGGTCAACCTAAAAGAAAAATTGGAAGAATTAGATATGGCAATGCCTTTGAGGGCCTGATAGCTGATTGTGCAGGTGATATGACCTTAGGTGATAAGAAAGCTTTATTGATATCTAAGAAAAATGAAGAATGGCTCTTATCAAGAATAGATCAATCAAACGCGAAAACTTTAGCATTTATTCCTTCTCATCCTTTTGGGTATACTGCTGGCAAGTGGAGAGAATGGTATCCTGATGTAGTTGCTGAAGAGGGAGCAAGCGGAACAGTAATTAATGAATTATTATCAGGAAATAAGGGGTCGCTTACAACCGAAGTTAATAAATATCTTTGGCAAGAAGGTTGGTTTTTTCAACATCAACGTTTAATTAAAGCTATTTCCGAAAGAAAGGGCTCAAGATTTGTTTTTTCAGGGGACATACATGCGATTGGAGCTGTATCTATAATTAAATCTGGGAAGCTAAAGTTAAAAACTAAACTAAAAAGTTTTTTAGTTGGTTCTGTTGGAAGCTCTAGTGCTGGATGGCCTTCCTTTGCAAGAGGTATAACTGCTGAAAGTCCTGAGAACTTGGCATGTGAATCAATTTATGAGGTTAAGGAAGAAAATGGATTTACTTTTTTTAACATTTCTGAAGATAGCGTCTTAGCTGAGATTGTTTCATGCGGCGGGCATAATCCTCAAGATGGTTATACTGGAGAGATTATATCAAGAGATAATTTTTATATATAAAAAATCTAATGTGCTTCATTCCAGTTTGTTCCTATTGCAGCTTCAGCTATAAGTGGAATATCTAATTTAACTGCAGCTTCCATCATGTCTTTCATTGTTGATAGAACTTCTTGAGCATTTTTTTCAGGCGTTTCAAAAATTAGTTCATCATGAACCTGCATGATCATTTTTACTTCTGGCATCTCTTTGTCTAAAAAAGCATCAATATCTATCATAGCTTTTTTAATTATGTCTGCAGCTGATCCTTGAAGAGGTGCATTAATTGCAGCCCTCTCTGCTGCCTGCCTTCTAAGACCATTTGCAGCGTTGATCTCATTCAAATAAAGCCTTCTGCCCATGATGGTTTCGACAAACATATCTTCTTTTGCCTGAGCTTTAATATTAGCCATGTAATCTTTAACACCTGTATATCTCTCAAAATAAGTATCTAGATATTTTTGTGCTTCTGCTCTTGGGATATCTAATTGCCTAGTGAGACCAAAAGCTGACATACCATACATAAGACCAAAATTAATAGCCTTTGCACTTCTTCTATGATCCTGTGTCACATCTTCAAGACTAACACCAAAGACCTCTGATGCTGTTGCCGAATGAACATCTAAATTATTATTAAATGCATGAGTTAAATTTTTGTCTTTAGATAAATGAGCCATAATTCTTAACTCAATTTGAGAATAATCCGCAGAGATTAGAATGTTTCCTTTATCAGGAACAAAAGCCTCTCTTATTCTCCTTCCCTCAGCAGTTTTAATGGGTATGTTCTGAAGGTTAGGCTCGGTTGAAGAAAGCCTTCCAGTTGAAGTTACTGCTTGTTGATATGAAGTATGTATTCTTTTAGTCTGAGTATTTTCTATTCTGATTAAACTATCAGTATAAGTAGACTTAAGTTTTGCCAAAGTTCTATACTTTAGAATTATTTTTGGGAGCTCATACTCCTCTGATAACCTTTGAAGTGTCTCTTCATTAGTTGAAGGTTGCCCTTTAGGTGTTTTCTTTAAAATTGGTAATTTTAGTTTTTCGTATAAAACCTCAAGGAGTTGCTTAGGTGAATCTAAATTAAATTCTTCTCCAGCAATTTTAAATGCTTCACTCGAAAGTTTAGCTATTTTTTCTGAAAGCTCTTTTGAATGTTCAGAAAGTTTATTTTTATCAATTTTTGCTCCATTCTGTTCAACTCTAGAGAGAACATGAACCAATGGATATTCAATGTTTTGTAAAAGCTTAATTTGTGTTGGTTTATCTTTTAAAAGTGAATCTAATTTATTAAAAAGCCTTAAGGTAATATCAGCATCTTCGGCAGCATAGTGTGATGCAACTTCGATCTCAACAGCTGAAAAGTTTATTTGCTTTGATGCAGTCCCAGTAACATCGCTGTACTTTACAGTTTCATAGTCTAAATAAAACATGGCTAGTTTATCCATTCCATGTCTTGTAGCTGTACTGTTTAGAACATATGACATTAGCATAGTATCAGCATGAAACTCATCAAGAACTATTCCATGCCTATGGAGAATAGGAATATCAAATTTTAGATTTTGACCTACAGCTTTTAATTTATTTTTTTCAATTGACGAGCCTAGTTCTTTTATCACATCATCGATATCCAATTGTTTTGGGCAATCATCGTATTTATGGCCAATTGGTATATAACAACCGCCTCCTTCTTTTACAGACAATGATATGCCGACCAGATTAGCAGTAACTGTATCCAAAGAATCTGTTTCCGTGTCTATGGCAAAGACTTCGCATTTATTAAGTTTATTTGCCCATTCTTTTAAATCTTTCTTCGTGAGAATAGTCTCATAGCTAGTATTTGCTTTATTTGAATGTTTAATGTCCTCACCGGCAGAATCATTTTCATTTATTGATTTCGATTCTTTAGAAGCCCTCTTCATTGTTTTGAAATCTAATTTAGAGAAAAGCTCATCTAACTTTTCATCGTCACCATGCATTACTAGAAGACTCTCAAAAGTTACACCAATATCTACATCATTCTTCAAAGAGACAAGTTCAATATTCCTGTCTAATTCATTCAGCGAGTCTCTTAAATTTTGACCTACAACACCTTTTATCGAATCTGCATTCTTCCTAATACCATCAAGATCTCCAAATTCATTTAGCCATTTAGCAGCAGTTTTCTGTCCAACTTTGGGTACACCAGGAATATTGTCGGATGTGTCTCCAACTAAAGCTAGCATGTCTCTAATTTGAGAAGGCTTGACACCAAATTTTTCAAATACTTTTTCTTCATTAAATATTTGATGTGTCATTGTATTCATTATTGAAGAAACTGGATCTTCAACTAGCTGCATTAAGTCTTTGTCTAGAGAGGAAATAACTGACTTAAAGTTATTTTCTTTAGCTATTTTTACAAGAGTGGCAATTACATCATCAGCCTCAACTCCTTCGATTTCGATTAAAGGGAATCCAATAGCTTTACATATCTCTTTTAGTGGAGCCAGTTGTTCTCTAAGATCGTCAGGCATTGGCGGTCTATTTGCTTTATATTCTTCATAAATATCACTTCGAAACGTTTTGCCTTTAGCATCAAAGGTAACAATTATTGGAGAGCCTTCGCTTTCTTTCTTTAAAGTCATGAGCATATTCGTTACGCCTTTTATTGCTCCAGTAGGTTGTCCTGATGAAGCAGTCAATGGTGGCATAGCGTGGTAGGCACGATAAAGATACGAGGACCCATCAATTATAAAAATTCTATCTTTCATATTAATCTTTTACTGAGATGTATTATGCAAAAGTTTTTTTCTATACTATAGAAGGGTAAAAACAATAATATTTATGCTCAAACATCTTACAAATTATATTAAAACAGTTTATCAAAACTATTTTGAAATAGCCTGCTGTTTGGCTTCAATTTTGATAATCTTTTTGGCAATTTTTATGGATTATCTTCTTAATCTAAATGCCTGTCCAATGTGTATTATGACAAGGTATGCCTTTGGAGCGATTGCTCTAATTTCATTTATTGGGATATTTACTAAAAAGTTTAACAAGTTAAACAAACTTTTAATCCTTTTATCTGCATCAGCTGGATTGGCGATTACTGGTAAGCAAATATATCTTCAAAATCTTAGTCCAGAAGATATTGCCAACCTTGCAGCCAGTTGTGGTATGCCATTAGAAGTTCAAATTGAATACTTTGGATTAATTGACGGGATTTTAAATGCCTATCAAGGTGGCCCAACATGTGCTGAAGAAAACTGGCGCTTCATTTTTAACTTTGCTGAGTGGGGCTTTATATTTTTTGCTACATTTTTTATAGTGTCATTTATAAAGTTGGTAAAAAGTAAATAATCATCTTTGTGTAATAAAACTACATAAATAAAATTTATAAAACGCTTATTTTAATAACAATGCCGAGATAATTGACTTTTATGGCTCTACATATATTCTACTTCACTACAAACAATTAAATATTAATAAATACAGCTAAATATATAATATTCTTCCACAGGAACTTATAATATTTTTAAAAAAGATATGAACGAAATAAATACTACATCTCAAGCTTTTGAACTATCAAATGAAGAGCTCATTTTAAAAGCTGTCGAAAATAATGAGGGTGTGGTTGCTTCCAATGGAGCTTTTGCTGCAAATACTGGAGAAAGAACTGGAAGAAGTCCAAATGATAGATTCATAGTCAATGAACCTGGAACTTCAGACCTAATTGATTGGGGAGAAGTTAATAAACCGTTTGAAGAAGAAAAATTTAATAATCTATGGGATAAAGTTGAATCTTATATGGCTGAAAGAAATAGATATGTTTCTATGGTTCATGTTGGCTCACATGATGAACATTATCTGCCTGTAAAAGTAACAACTGAAACTGCATGGCATAGTCTATTTTCAAGGTTGATATTCGTTGTTCCTGAAGAGTTTAATTCATCTAATAAACAAGAGTGGCAAATACTAAGTGCTTCAAACTATGAGTGCATTCCAGAGGAGGATGGAACTAATTCTGAAGGTTGCGTAATAATCAATTTTGCACAGAGAAAGGTTCTACTTGCAGGGATGAAATATGCAGGAGAGATGAAAAAATCCATGTTCTCTGCCCAAAATTTTCTTCTACCTGAAAAAGGTGTACTGCCTATGCATTGCTCAGCAAATGTTAATGCAAATGGAAAAGTTTCCCTTTTTTTTGGGCTTTCTGGAACTGGCAAAACCACTTTATCAGCCGACCCAAGTTGTTCTTTAATTGGAGATGATGAGCATGGCTGGAGTGAAGGGTCAGTTTTTAATTTTGAGGGTGGTTGCTATGCAAAAACGATTGATCTGTCTATTGAAAACGAACCTGTAATTTATAAAGCTATAAAACATGGCAGCGTAATTGAAAATGTTTTCTTAGATGAAGAACATAAACCTGATTATTCAAACACCTCTTTATCTGAAAATGGAAGATGTTGTTATCCACGCTCACATATTGATAACGCAATATCTAAAAATTCATCGGGCGAGGCTGAGACAGTTATATTTCTTACTTGTGATCTAACAGGACTAATACCGCCTGTTTCTATATTATCAAAAGAGGCAGCTGCATACCATTTTTTAAGTGGTTATACTGCAAAAGTTGGGTCAACTGAAATGGGTTCTAATTCTTCGATTGAATCAACATTCTCTACATGTTTTGGTGCTCCATTTTTTCCGAGACCAGCTGGTGTTTATGCAGATCTGTTAATGAAAAGAGTTGGGTCCTTTGGTTCCAAGGTTTATCTAGTTAATACAGGATGGACTGGAGGTCCTTTTGGAACTGGATCACGATTTAAAATTCCAACTACAAGAAGGGTTGTTAATGCAATTCAAAACGGAGAACTTAATGACGTTGCTACTGAACATGTACCTGGTCTAAATCTTCATGTTCCAGTTGCGGTTGATGGTGTTGACTCTAATTTATTGAATCCGATAAAAACTTGGGACAATAATGAAGAGTATCAAACCTATCTTGCAGAACTTGTTCAAAAATTTCAGGATAATTTTAAAAAATTTGATGTCAATCAAGAAATTATCGCTGCTGGCCCTAAGTTTTAGAATAGATTGTGGATCTCCACAGCAAATTAAAAAACCTTAAAGAAAAAGCATTTTTTTCTTCTTTGATTATAGAAAGGGGAATAGAAAAAGAATCTCTAAGAGTTAGTCAAGAGGGCTTCGTGTCTCAAAGTAATCACCCTCTTTCTCTAGGCTCGTCGTATACAAATCCATCTATTACTACAGATTTTGCAGAAGCCTTAGTGGAGATAGTGACTCCAATATTTCATAGCGTTGAAGAGCTTCATGATAATTTATTTGCTCTTCATGTTTTTATTGCTAATGGCCTAGAGAACAATGAGATGCTATGGCCATACTCTATACCGCCAAGAATATTAGATGAGTCAAAAATCAACATAGCAACTTACTCTAAAAGTAATATGGGTCAGTTAAAGCATATATATAGGAAGGGGCTTGCAGTTAGGTATGGCAAAACTATGCAATGCGTTTCTGGGATACATTATAATTTTTCACTTTCCGAAGAGTCTTTAAGCAAATTAATCGGAACTTCTAATCAAAAGGATATAACCAATGCATATCTGGGACTAATTAGAAATTTTAAAAGAATCTTCTGGTTTGTATTAAGCGAGTATGGAAATTCTGCTCAAGTTGATAAGACTTTTGTTACAGGAAGAGAGAATGATCTAGACGTCCTGAATGACTCTGATTTGTTTAAAGAAAATGCGACATCTTTACGAATGAGTGAAATTGGCTATCAGAGCAGTGCACAAAAGAATCTAAATATTAAGTATAACGATTTAGATGAATTCTTAGATGAACTAAGACTGGCGATAATAACTCCATATCCTGAATTTGAAGAGCTGGGTTTAAAAGATAAACAAGGCAATTTTCAGCAAATCTCAAATGGCATACTTCAAATTGAAAATGAATTATATGATTGTATAAGACCAAAAAGGGCTGGAAGTAGTGGTGAAAGACCCTACGAGTTACTTAAAAGTCAAGGAATCAAATATGTTGAAGTAAGAGGAATTGATTTATGCCCTAATGAAATAACTGGTATATCTAAAAATCAAATGAGAGTTTTAGATCTCATACTTTTATATTGTTTTATCGAAGATAGTCCGATGATGAGCAACGAAGAAAAATTATTAATTACAGCTAATGACAACGAGGTTATTAAAAATGGAAGAAATCCAGATGCTGAAATTTTTTATAAGAATTCTCAAACCTCTATCAGCTCAGCTAGAACAGATATAGTTGATTGCCTAATTTCTATTGCATCCAATATGGAAGACGGTAATTATCTTAAAGCAGCTAGAGGTATAAAAAAGAAAAAAAATACTTTTGATAAAAATATGTCTTTCCATGATGCAGGAACACTAAAAGCAAAACAAAATTTAAATTATCTTAAATCATTAAATAGTGAAAATAATGATACGTATCAAGATGAGGCTAAAAAATCTATAATGAGATTCAATGAAATTCAAAAAGAGTCCATTCAGGACATGGATGATTTTATGAACTCATATAACTCTAAATTATAGGTAAAAGAAAAATGAAAGCTTTGCAATGTACAGAATTGGGTGGACCAGAAAAACTTCAGGTCAATGAAATAGATGCTCCAGAGGCAATGCCTGGACATGTAGTTATAGATGTAAAATCAGGAAGTATAAATTTTCCTGACGTTCTTATGATTCAAGGTCTCTATCAGTTTCAACCGCCCTTGCCTTTCATACCAGGTGGTGAGTCTGCAGGAGTTATTTCTGAAGTTGGTGAGGGGGTAACTAAATTTAAGGAAGGAGATAAAGTATTTGCAATGACTGGAGTAGGTGCTTTTGCTGAGAAGATTTTAGCAGCCGAATCAAACTGTATGCCAATACCTGAATCAATGGACTTTGATTCAGCAGCAGCCCTATCAATGACTTATGGAACCAGCTTGTATGCCTTAAAACAAAGAGCAAGTCTTCAACCAGGAGAAACACTTTTGGTTCTTGGTGCCTCTGGTGGTGTAGGATTGGCAGCTATCGAGTTAGGAAAAGCCATGGGTGCAAAAGTTATTGCAGCAGCATCTACACAGGATAAAATTGATATGTGTCTATCTCATGGTGCGGATGAAGGTTTTATTTATCCCTCATCTAATTTAGACAGAGACCAACAAAAAGAATTGTCAAATAAAATTAAAGAGCTTACTGGAGGGTTAGGGCCTAATGTCATTTATGACCCAGTGGGAGGCAGTTATGCTGAGCCATGTCTAAGGTCAATAGCATGGGAAGGTAGATATCTTGTAATTGGTTTTGCAGCCGGTGCAGATCAAATACCTAAGATGCCTCTCAACTTGACTCTTTTAAAGGGTTGTCAAATTGTTGGTGTATTTTGGGGTGCCTGGGTTGGCCAGTTCCCAGACGAAAATAAGAAGAATTTTGATGAACTCTTTAATTTACATTCCGAAGGCAAAATAAATCCTGAAGTTTCTCAAAAATATTCTTTAGAGGATGCTGCGAGTGCATTCACTCACTTAGCTAACAGAAAAGCAAAAGGTAAAGTAGTAATTAATTTTTAATCTTGCGTTACAGACTGATAGGTTAGTGAAAGCCTTGAGGTGCTAAAAGGCGGTCTAAAGAGTCCTGCAAATTCGCCTTGAGGGTTTAACAAAATAATACTATTAACGTGGTTTTCTAGGTGAGAATGGTCCATTTCATTGCCGGCCATAGGCATTACATTATTTACTGATAACTGAGTTGCCAAGTTTAGTAGCATTGGTCTCACATTACTCACTCCGATAAAATCACTATCAAAGCCTTTTGCATAATTATTGATAATTTTTGGCGTATCCCTTTCAGGATCGATAGATACAAGAACCCATTGTTTGTTTTCAAGATTATAGTTTTTGTCCCTTAAAACTTTAATAAGTTTAGATAACTCATACATAGTTGTAGGACACTCATCTGGACACCTTGAAAACCCAAAATACATTATTGTCCATTTGCCCATTAAGTCAGCTTTAGTAAAAAGCTTATTATTATCAGTAAAAAATTCAAAATCAGATATTTGTTTTGGTGTTTTAAAAAGAAAAAGTCCGTTAATTAAAAGCTCGTTATTGCTTAAAGTTCTTGGAGTGGTGAGTTTATTTATAAAAAGGCCTAAAACTGTGACAATAAAGATTGCAATTAAAAGTAAATTTCTGTTTATAGCTTTCATTGAATTAGGTAATGATCACATAGCAAAGCTACAAATATTAAAAAAATATAGTAAATTGAAAAATTAAATGTCTTCATTGCAATTTCATCGTCTGAGCTGAAATATAGCCTAATAGAGTAATACATAAACATTGAACTAAGAATTACTGCTGAAATTAGGTATATACCTCCTGACATCAAAACAATATATGGAAGAATACTTACTATGAAAAGAATAATTGTATACAAAACTATCTGAAGTTTTGTAAAAGCTACACCATGAGTTACTGGTAGCATTGGTATAGATTCTTTTGCATATTCATCTTTTCTATATATGGCTAATGCCCAAAAATGAGGAGGCGTCCAAACAAAGATTATTAGAACAAGAAGAAGTGCATAAGGATCAATAGTATTGCTAATTGCAGCCCAGCCTAAAAGAGGAGGAGCTGCACCTGCTAAGCCGCCTATAACAATATTTTGAGGAGTAGCTCTCTTTAGATACACCGTATAAATAAATGCGTAACCAATTAGCGAGGCTATGGTAAGAATCATCGTGAGAGTATTAATGTATAAATATAATACTAATGCTCCAACGACGCCTATTACAAATGCAAAAGATGAAGCATGAGTAGCACTTAATTCACCCTGAGGAAGCGGTCTTTGATCTGTCCGTGTCATTGCTGCATCTGCTTTCCTGTCAATTACTTGATTTATAGCTGCTGCAGACCCAGAGCATAATGCAATTCCAATTAGTGCAACGACAATATTTGTTACTGAAGTGACTGATTCCTCTGCCAAAAGCATTCCAACTAATGCGCAAATTAGCATCATATATACAACATTAGGTTTACATAGAACGTAATAACTTCTTAGAAGATTCATTTTTTCCAAGCTAAGTAGTTAATTGTAAATATAGTTAATAATAAGGTAGCTGCTACAAGATTATGAGCAATCGCAACATATAAGGGCAAAACATAAACCACATTAATTATTCCAAGACTTATTTGAGTAATTAAAAGAATTCCTAACGTAGAAGCAAGCGGTGCTGCATTAGTAAACCATAATTTCGACATTAAAATAAGAAAAATTAGGGTTACTAGTATAGCTGTGACTCTATGAGAATAATGAACGGCAACTCTTGAAGGGTTGTCTAGTAATCCATATAAATAGTTTGGTCCAACCTCTTGGTTTAAGTTAAATCCATTTTTAAAGTCCATTTCTGGTAGATAGCTTCCTTGGCAAGTAGGAAAGTCTGCACAAGCTAGTGAAGCATAGTTAGTGCTGGTCCAAACACCTAAAAATATTTGAATTATTAAAATAAAAAATGCTAGGCCAGCAATGAGTTTTAAATTAGGTATTTTCATTTTGTTTAAAATCTCAAAATTACTAGACTTTAAAAAAATATAAAAGAATAAAGTAAGTGTGGTAAATCCACCAAAAAGATGACCCGTAACAATTATAGGTAGAAGTTTTAGGCTAACTGTTAAGTAGCCAAATATTCCCTGACAGCAAATAAAAATTAACAGACCAATTGTCCATAGCCTGATATTTTTGTTCTCATTTTGTTTAAAAGATAGATATACCAGAAAAATTGCAAATAACCCTAAAGTGGCTGCAAAATATCTGTGAACCACTTCAGGTATTGCTTTATTAATATCATAGGGAAATTCAGGATATAAACTTTCAGCAATTGCTATATCAGCTTCATTTATTGGAAAAACAACAAAACCATAACATCCAGGCCAGTCTGGACAGCCTAATCCTGCATCAACTAGTCGTGTCCATGCACCCAAGGCAATAACAACAAATGCTAGACATATTCCTAAAAAAGATAAATTTTTTATATTATTCATTAAATTAACACCTTAAGATCTTTTAATATTTTTTTGGGGTCTGTTCCAGGAGAAAAATACATCACAGCTCTTCCATATGGATCTATTATAAAAATTGGATTCTCGTCATGCATATCTATCTGTGCATTATTTTGAAGAGTATTCAATAGCCTTCCTGATTCATCAATTATTAACTCTGTCCTGGGGTAAATTGAAATCAACTCTTTGACCTCTTCTTCTAGCAAAAGGTTTGAGTAAAAAGCTACTCTTTTAACTCTATAAATATCTCTATTTAATGCAACATTCAATTGTCGCATTAGGTATAAAGAATCTGAGGATTTTATTGGGTTAGTAATATAAACTCCCATAACCCATTTGCCATCTTCAAAATCAATAAGGTTTTTTTCTTCACTTTGCTTAAATTGATCGAAATTAAAATAGCTATTAAAAAAGACTCCATTATTTTTTGTTCCTTCCGGTGAATATCCAAAAGTAAAGTAAAGCGATGAAACTATTAAAACTAATATTGGTGTTATTAAAATAGCGGCTAAAAAAATCTTATTCTTCATTTCTTTTAAATCCTATCCATAAATACATAAAACATATTGCTAAAAACATTGAGAACCAGGTCATTGAATATCCATAATGCTTAACTGGCATCATGGTTGTCGGGACTATGCCTATGAAATCTAAGCTATTCAAATTTGTTCCTGGCACTTCCTCATTCAAAACCAAAATATATGGCTCAAGACTATAATTATACTCTTTGCTTAGAATATCTAAATTTTTTGATTGAGAAATCTTAGGCCATTCTTTTGTTACTAAATCATCTGACAAGACTAAGCCTAATTCTGGATCTTCGAGCACACCATTAAAGCTTGCTTCGCCATAAAATGGTTCTTTATAAATTTTGGGTAGGCCTTTTTTGAAAGTATCCCTGGAGATCCAACCTCTATCAACAAGAATAAAGTTTTCTGATGATTTTATTTTTAATGGCGTAAGAACTTTATATCCTGCAATGCCATTGTATATAACGTTATCTAATAATATTTGTTTGCTCTCATCAAATTCTCCATAAATGCTTACCTGATCCCATTGTTTACTCTTTGATGTGCAATAACCTTCTGATACAAAATTATTGACAGTGTCTTTGCCATCTTCGTATAAATTGTATGGGCATCCTACCTGCTTAGAACGAGCTTCAAATTCTGAAATGATTTTTGTTTTTGCTTGCCCTCTATCAATTTGCCAGAGTCCCAATGCAAAAAATACACATGCAAAAAAAACAAAAAATATTGTTAGTGAAACTCCAGGTTTAAAACTTTTTCTTTTCATATCTATTAAAGTATATATGCTTTAAAATTTCATCATGATTACAACGCTGATTTATATCTTTGTACCTTTACTACTTTTGTCTTTAGCTGGGTCATTGTTCTTTCTTCTAGTTGACCAAGGAAAAAGGGAGAAAAAGAGAACTTTATATCTTCTAGGCCTTAGAGTTTTTTTTGCTGCAACAATAATCATTCTTGTGGCTATTGGCTTGTATACAGGTGAACTCGGAAATAGTGTCCCTTGGGACGGTTCTTAAAGTATATAAACAAATAAGAATAGCATTACCCATACAACATCAACAAAGTGCCAGTACCAAGAGGCTGCCTCAAATCCAAAATGATCGTGGTCTTCAAAGTGACCAGCAAAAACAGACCTAGCCAACATAATAGCAAGCATAATACCTCCCATCATTACATGGAAACCATGAAAGCCTGTTAGCATAAAAAAAGTAGATCCGTAGATTCCAGAATTTAAAGTAAGTCCATAATGAGCATAAGCTTCATAATATTCTGCAGCTTGAAGTCCAACAAATATGAGTGCTAGCGTTACCGTGACACCAAGGAATCTATTAAATCTCTGTCTGTTTCCATTTTTTAAAGCTACATGGGCAAAGTGAACGGTAACACTTGAGCTTAAAAGAACAATTGTATTCCAAAGAGGAAGCCACTCTAGTGCATGTCCCCATCCAGGCCATGCCATACTCTTATCTGCCAAGTCATATGCAGCTCCATTATCAGGTGTTGTAATTAACGGCCAAGTTGCTTCAAAGCCATCCCATAAATCAATTGCGGCAACACCAATTCCTTTTTCTCCAACGCCGCCAAGCCAAGGTACAGCGAAAGTTCTTACATAAAATAAAGCACCAAAAAATGCTGCAAAAAACATAACCTCAGAGAAGATAAACCAAGCCATGCCGTAAACGTATGATGTTTTAAGTTGATTGCTATCAAGTCCAGCTAAGTGCTCTTTAATTACCTGCCTAAACCAAAAAAATAAAGTAGTGAAAAGAGATAAAAATCCAGCATATAGAATGTACACAGAATTGCTATCTGGATTATCGAGATTATTTATAGTGCTTGATGCGCCCATTACTAAAACGAATAGTGAAAAGGCCATAAATATTGGGAATCTACTTTGATCTGGTACGTAATAGTTTTGAGTACTCATGTTGTCTTAATTTCCCATATCCATATTATGATGAGCTAAAGCCTCAGATTCGTAATCTGTAATATCAAAGATAGTATAAGACAGAATAACGTTTTTAATATTTTCAGGAAGTTCGTTGGAGACAAGTAATCTAACTGGCAAGGTTGCTTCTTCACCAGGCATTAATTCTTGTTGCTCAAAACAAAAACACTCTAATTTTTTTAGGTGAGCTGCAGCATTAGATGGCGCAACACTTGGAACAGCTTGAGCTACCATTTTCTTATTTGTTGTATTTTTTACATAAAAAGTTGCTGAATAATATTTACCAGTGGATATATCCATTACCTCTTTAGAAGGCTTGAATATCCATGGCATATTTTCATTATTGGTAGATATAAACTGAAGAGCAATTGGTCTTCCATCTTCGTTAACAAGATCACCGTCATGCTCTGATTGAAAAACTTTTCCATTAATTCCAGTCACTTCACAAAAAACGTCATATAGCGGAACTAATGCAAAACCAAATGCAAACATTAATGGAACTGCAATTAAGAGTCTCTTTAGTGTTTTCTTTGCATCAGGATTCATTAATCTACCTTAGGAGGAGTAGTGAAGGTGTGATATGGGGCTGGGGAAGCTACAGTCCACTCAAGTCCTCTGGCCCCTTCCCAAACTTGATCAGTTGCTTTTTTACCACCCATAACTGTTTTTACTACAATAAATAAAAATAGTAATTGAGATACTCCGAACAAGAAAGCTCCTACAGTTGAAACCATATTCCAATCTGCGAACTGCAGTGCATAGTCAGGATATCTTCTTGGCATTCCAGCTAAGCCGATGAAATGTTGAGGGAAGAAAGTTACGTTTACTCCAATGAATGATAGCCAGAAATGGAGTTTGCCCAATCTCTCGTCATACATATTTCCACACCATTTTGGAATCCAATAGTAAACAGCTGCCATTATTGAAAATATTGCACCTGGAACCAAAACATAATGAAAGTGTGCAACAACAAAATAAGTGTCATGATATTGGAAATCAGCTGGGACAATTGCTAGCATTAACCCTGAGAATCCTCCAATAGTGAAAAGAACAACAAATGCGCATGCAAATAACATTGGTGTCTCAAAAGTAATTGAGCCTCTGAACATAGTAGCAATCCAGTTAAAGACCTTCACACCTGTTGGAACTGCAATCAACATTGTTGCCCACATAAAAAATAATTCAGCTGCAAGAGGCATACCCACTGTAAACATATGATGGGCCCAAACTACAAAAGACAAGATTGCAATTGATAACATTGCCCAAACCATTGATGAATATCCAAAGAGCTGCTTTCTAGAAAAAGTTTCAATAATATGAGATACGATACCAAAAGCAGGCAAAATCATTATATAAACTTCTGGGTGGCCAAAGAACCAAAAAATATGTTGAAATAAAACAGGGTCTCCACCACCTGCAGCATTAAAGAAACTTGTTCCAAAATGAATATCCATCAGCATCATAGTTACCGCACCAGCAAGAACTGGCATAACCGCAATGAGCAGATAAGCTGTTATCAGCCATGACCAGACAAATAACGGCATTTTCATTAACCCTACACCAGGTGCTCTCATATTCATGATAGTAACAACAACATTAATAGAGCCCATAATTGATGAGGCTCCCATTATGTGAACTGAAAATATAAAGAAGGTTACGCTTGGCGGTGCATACGTTGTGGACAGAGGTGCATAAAAAGTCCATCCAAAATTTGGAGCTCCACCTTCCATGAATAAAGAAGATAGAAGTATGAAAAATGCAAAAGGAAGAATCCAGAAACTCAAATTATTCATTCTAGGCAATGCCATATCAGGAGCACCTATCATCATTGGAACAAGCCAATTAGCAAGCCCCACAAAAGCAGGCATAACTCCACCAAATATCATGATAAGGCCGTGAAGAGTAATCATTTGATTATAGAATTCAGGCTCTACTATCTGCATTCCTGGTTGAAATAACTCTGCTCTAATGACCATAGCCATGGCGCCACCAATCAAAAACATTGCAAAACTAAACCATAAATATAGTGTTCCTATATCTTTATGATTGGTTGTAAATAACCATCTTTGTATGCCTTTTGCAGGGCCATGATGATGATCATCATGATGATTTTCTATTACTGCGCTCATAATTTATCTCTCTATAGTTTTAAATTTTTGGTTTTTTGTATTCTACAATATCTTTTGGAACTACTATCTCTCCATCGCCATCTTCAGCATTTCCCCAAGCTTGTCTTGTATATGTTATGACTGATGCAAGCTCAACTTCTGATAAGTAGTCAAAAGAATTCATTGCAGCACCTTGGACTCCTTCCATTAATATTTCTATATGCCTTTCTTTGTTATTTAAAGATATATCACTACCAGCGAGTGCTGGGAATATTCCTGAGATGCCTTCTCCATTTGTCTGGTGACAAGCCACACAATTAACTGCATAAACTCCCTCACCTCTTTGTACTAATTCTTCAGTGGTCCATTCCTTAGTTGTTAATTCAGCCATCTTCATAGCAGCTTCTTTTTTCTCAGTGACCCATGCGTCATATTCATCTTGTTCAACAACTTTTACAACAATCGGCATAAAGCCATGATTTTTACCACAAAGTTCTGTGCATTTGCCTCTGTATATTCCTGGTGTATCTACCTTTGTCCATGCAGTATTTACAAAACCTGGAATAGCGTCTTGCTTAATAGCAAAAGCTGGCATCCACCATGAGTGAATAACATCATTAGCTGTAATCAAAAATCTTATCTTTTTGCCAGCAGGAAGAACGACCATCTCGTCAACTTCTTGTAGATAATTTTCTCCCTTAGGAACTAGATTATAAATCTCATCTAGATCTGTTGATAAATTAGCAAAAAAACTAATATCATCCTCTAGATATCTGTATTGCCATTTCCACTGATAACCAGTTACCTGAATATTTACATCGCCTGCTTCATCATCATAAATCTTTACAAGAGTTTTGGATGCTGGAACGGCCATAGCTATTAAAATTAAAAATGGAATTATTGTCCATGCTATTTCTACTTTAGTATTTTCATGAAAAGTAGCGGCTACTGGATTTTTCTTTTTGGTATGTGCATACATAGAATAGAACATGACACTAAAAACGACCACGCCTATTGCAACACAAATCCAAAATATAAGCATATGCAACTCAAAGACCTCATTACTAATGTTAGTAATGCCTCGTGTCATGTTGAGTGCAAACCAATCTGCTTTAAGTTGATTTGTAAACAAAATAGTAGCTAAAAATAGCTTGTGCGAATGATTCCTAAAAAAATCTATCATCATGTTTTTTTATCCTGTGAAAGTGCTGAATAAAATAATATTTACTTATAAAGCATTATAAGCTATTTATATAAAGTAACAAAGGATTTAGCTAATAATTTTTCGTGCATATAATATCTTTTTGTATTTAGATTTTCTACCTTTTAGACCTTTTAAAATCTTCAATATTTATAACTTTTATAGTATCTTTCTTAAGATTTATTTCTTTTGGCCTATTTTCAACGAAATCGCACTTAACACAATAAATTTGATCATCGTCTGCATTGATTGCAATTGTATCTTGTTCTTTACATGACGGGCATATGGCGCCAGCAATAAATTGAACTAGTTTCTTCATTTTTTTAAGCTATTAATATCATTCAATACTTTTCCTGTTTCAGGGAAAACATCAAACCAAAGCTGGAAAGAATATGCTGCCTGATTAACCAACATACCAATTCCATCAAAAACATTAGAAGAATAATCATTAGCCCATTTACAAAATGGAGTTTTATCAAGAGAATAATTTAAATCATAGAAGCATGTTTTATTATTCGTTTTTATTTTTCCTGGCGGGATAAATGCCCCAGTTAGTCCTGCTGAGCTTCCATTAATAACAACATCATAATTTACCTCAATATTTATACTGCTTTCAATTTGAAAGTTGCTCTGATACTTCTTGACTACCCTTGAAGCCTTTTGTTGGGTTCTATTAATAATACATATCGACTTGGGCTTGTCTAAAATAATTCTATATAAAATACTCTCGACCGCACCACCAGCTCCATATATCAAAATATTTTTTCCTGTAATGTCTATTTTATTTAACTTTAAATCTTCCATGAAACCCTTTCCATCAGTCGAGTCCAGTAGAAATCTATTTTCATGTCTAATAATTGTATTTACTGCTTTGATGAATTTAGCTTCTTCAGACAAACTTCCATGTATTTCAGCAGCATGCTTTTTGAAGGGAAGAGTTACATTTAATCCCTTTGATAAAGAGTTTGCAAAAAAATCATTTATAAACTCATTAAAGTTATCTTCTTCTACTTTGTATGCGATGTAATCAACAGATATATTTTCATACCTCGCAAATCTTGAATGTATAAATGGTGAAAGAGAATGTTCAATAGGATTGCCAATAACTCCTAATTTAAATATTTTAGACATTCCAATCCTTATTGATGTATTTAAGAAGATTTTTTTCCATACTCATATATTTTTTGTTTTTTTTGTATTCCCATGTAACATCTTTAGGCAATGAGGCGAGTATTGACTCTATTCTTCCATTAGATTGAAGACCAAAAGCTGTTCCTCTGTCGTATAAAAGATTGAATTCAGCGTATCTTCCTCTTCTAATGAGTTGAAAGTCCTTATGTTCTTTTGTAAATTTTATTGATTTTCTTCTGTTAATTATCGATAAATACGACTTTAAATACTGATTTGCAATATCCGAAAGCATTTTTGAAGTATTTTCAATGTCTAATTTAGTAAAATTATCAAAAAATATGCCTCCAACACCCCTTCTTTCCTTTCTGTGCGGTATTTTAAAGTATTCGTTACAATTTTTTGAAAAAGTTTTGTAAAAATTCTTATTATAATTATCTAAAAGGTTTTTTGCTTCTCTATGCCAACATTCATAATCATTCTTAAATGGGAAAAAGGGCGTTAAATCATAACCTCCTCCAGCCCACCAATCTTTAATATTGCCCTTTTTATCTAATATGCAGAATAGTCTTACATTCATATGACTAGATGGAATAAATGGATTTTTAGGATGAGATATTACTGAAATGCCCATGGCTTTGTAACCATTAGAAGGCGACTTTATCAAAGAGTTGCCTAAGGCTGCTTTTGGAAGCTTTTTTCCTGAAATAGAAGAAAAGTTTACAGCGCAATTGTCAAAAAAATTACCTCCCTGAATAACAAAAGTGTTTCCTCCTCCTCCCTCAGATCTTTTCCATTTATCATCAGATCTAACTGCGTATTTAGATCTCTCTAAATTAGAAAAATTTGCTTTAATATTTACATGCGAATTTTTAAATATTTTTTCTAGGTCTTTGATCATTTTATTCTCTAATAATCTTCCTTGTTTCTAAATCTATAATAGTTGATGGTTTTATACTTGTTCCTAATTCAGCATCATAATATGCCAAGTCCTTGTGACCAAAGGTTTCTAGTATTTGCGCAGGATTATTCATTGGAGGATGATCTGATATATTTGCAGATGTTGAAACTAATATACCACTAAATCTTTTAAACAAAGTTTTTATGGGTAAGTGATTACTTACTCTTATTGCTAACTTACCAGTATTATTTTGTAAATGCAGAGGTAACTTTTTATTGTATTTAATAAGGACTGTACTGTGTCCAGGCCAGATATTTTTGAGATAATCTCTGTCTTTTTTTGGAATATCAATAAGATATTTTTCTATGCTTTTTATGGATTTAACTAATAGAATGAAGCTCTTATTTTGTGGTCTTTTTTTTAAAGTATATAAATTAGCAATAGCTTTTTGGTTAAGAGCGTCGCACCCAATTCCCCAAATTCCTTCGGTTGGATGAAGAAGAAATTTTCCATCCTTTAACCACTCGATTGATGAATCAATATCTAATGGTAGATTATGCAATTATGAATTAAGAGCCTTATCTTTTTTAAGAACTTCTTCCCTCATATTATTTTTATAATCATGTAATTTCTGAGAAAGATCTTCATTAGATGTGGCCAAAATTTGAACAGCTAATATTGCGCTATTTTTAGCGCCACTTTTTCCGACAGCCACAGTTGCAACAGGAACCCCGGGTGGCATCATTGCAGTCGATAGTAAAGAATCTATTCCACCCATACCACCAGATTCAATTGGAATGCCAATTACTGGTCTTGTTGAGTGAGCCGCAACAGCTCCAGCTAAATGAGCAGCCATACCAGCAGCAGCTATAAACACCTTACAACCATTATCTTCTGATGTTTTTATTAAATTCATTACCTCATGAGGTGTTCTATGGGCAGACATCACATTTTTAGTGAATTTGACGCCAAATGAGTCCAAAATTGGGAAAATTGCCTCTACAACAGGCAAATCTGAGTCTGATCCCATAATTACTGCTACTTCTATAGTTTGATTTGTCATAATTTTTATGTGGTTACGTTATATGTAGATTATAATTTATGGATTATAAAGAAAAATACTATTTTATGACACAAAAATTAAAAATATTACAGTTTCCTGATCCAAAGCTCAGAAAAGTTGCTAAAAAGGTTACAAAATTCGACAAAAGTCTACAAAATCTTGCATCAGATATGCTTCATACTATGTACGAAGAAAATGGCATTGGCCTGGCTGCAACACAAGTAGATCATCACATTAGACTTATTGTTATGGATCTTAGTGAAAAAAGAAATGAGCCTATGTTTTTTGTTAATCCTGAGTACAAAATACTGGATAATCACTCTACATGTTCATATGAAGAAGGCTGTTTATCAATTCCTGGCTTTAATGAGGAAATAACTAGGCCTGATAAAATAGATCTCAAATGGCAGGATTTAGATGGCAATACACATAATGATAGGCCCAAAGGCCTTCTTACAATATGTATTCAACATGAAATAGACCATTTGGAGGGCAAGTTAATGGTTGACTATTTAAGCTCATTAAAAAGAGATCGTATACGAAAAAAACTATCAAAATAAGAATTTAAAAGAAAATAAAAGAATTTAGAAGAAAATATGAATATAATATTTGCTGGATCTCCATATCCATCGGCCAAAATACTAGATTATTTGACCAAAAATAGTCTCAATAAGGTTCAAGCGGTGCTCACAAAACCTGATGCAGCCAAGAAACGAGGAAAGAAAGTCTTTGAATCAATTGTTTCAGAGAAAGCAAAGTCGTTAAATTTATATGTATATAAGCCGGTAGAGTTAAATAATCCAGAGTTTAAAGAAAAAGTAATGAAATTAGACGTAGATATTTTAATTGTTTCAGCATATGGAAAAATTCTTCCAAATTGGTTACTTGAGCTTCCTAAGATTATGCCAATTAACATTCATTACTCATTACTACCCAAGTATAGAGGCGCCTCGCCAATTCAATCAAGTTTAATTAATGGGGATAATTATACGGGTGTTAGTTTTATGAAAATGAATGAAAAATTAGATGAAGGAGATATACTTGAGAGTTTTAAAATTAAGATAGAAAATGATCATAATAAAAACTCGCTAGAAGAAGATTTATCTAACCTTGCAATTTCTAAAATTGATAAAGTATTAAAGAAAGTTTATTCGAGTAATTTTTCATTAAAAAAACAAAACAATAATCTTGCCTCGTACTGTTCTAAAATTAAAAAAGCAGATTCTTTATTAGATTTTAATAATACTTCTGAATCAATTCTGAACAAATATAAAGCATATTATGAGTGGCCAGGAGTCTCTTTTGTACATAAAAAAAATATCATTAAAATAGCAAAAATGCACATTTCTGATCATTTATCCGATGCCTCGCCAGGAGAAATTATTAAATTTGATAAGTCAGGTATATACATAAAAACATATAATAGTGTGATAGTGATCACTCACTTACAGTTTCCAAATAAAAGTGTTATTTCCTCAAATGATGCATTCAATGCATATAAAGATTTTTTTGCATCATAATTTATTTTAGCTTCAAGTCTTTTAATTCATTAAAAAGAGGTTTAATTTACTCTTTATGAAAATAGTAATACTAGGCGCTGGCAGAATTGGTGGCAGTCTAGCAAGAAATTTATCTACAAGAAACTACGAAGTTTCAATTGTTGATCAGAATTTAGAAAAGCTTTCCGACCTTGAAGGAAAGTTGGATATAATGACTGTTCAAGGTCATGCATCTCAACTACTTACACTTACAAAATCTGGTCTAGACGATCAGACAATTGTAATAGCTGTTACATCAAATGACGAAGTTAATATAATCGCTTGTCAGATAGCTAAGAAAGTATTTAATGTTAAAAAAACTATTTGCAGATTCAAGGATGATGAGTATATAAACCAATTAGATATTTTTGGCGATGGCATAATTGATATTCCTATAAGTCCTGAAAAAGAAGTAACATCACATCTTATAGAGCTTATAAAACATCCTGGAGCTCACCAGATTGAAGAATTTGCTGATGGTAAGGTTAAATTAGTTTCAGTAAAGACTAAAAAGAAAGGCAAACTTGTTGGCAGAGAACTAAAAGAGATAAAGGATGACATGCCAGATGTTGATTCTTTTATTCCTGCAATATATAGGAAAGGTAAGCCATTTATTCCCTCAGGTGACACTATAATCAAAGAAAATGATGAGATCTACTTCATTTCATCAGAAACAGACATCGGATCAATAGTAGACGAGTTTAGAGACCATGAGGAGTCTTATTCTAGAATTATGATAGTTGGTGGTGGAAAAGTAGGTTCATCATTAGCAAAAGAGCTAGAAAAGTCATACAAAGTTAAGCTAATAGACTCAAATATGGAAAAATGTGGTGATTTATCTAAGAAACTTGAAAAAACCATTGTCTTAAATGGTTCTGCAACTGATGAAGTGCTCTTGAAGAGTGAAAACATATCAAATATTGATATTTTTTGTGCATTAACTAACGATGACGAGACAAATGTCATGTCTTCATTGCTAGCTAAGAAAATGGGAGCTAAAAAAACTATGATCATTTTAAATAACCCCTCATATCTTGGTTTAGTCCCAGGATTTATCGATATATATATAGCGCCTTACAGGCTTACAGTCTCCTCAGTGCTTCAAGATCTCAGAGAAAGTGATGTAGCTCAGGACGTAATGCTTAAAATGGATACAGGTGCAGAAGCAATAGAAGGCATTGTTCATGCTAATGAATACACTTCTAGCTTATTTGGGTTACCAATTAAAGAAATACCTTTACCAGATGGGGCATCTGTTGGGGCTGTTGTGAGGCATGGAGAGCTTATTATGCCAAGTTCAAACGTAGAACTATCGCTTAATGACCATTTAATTATATTTTTATCAGATAAGAATATGGTAAATGAAGTAGAGGCTCTTTTTAAATCTAGCTAATGAACCCAAAACCATTAATTAATCTATTTAGCATCTTAGTTATGTTTTTTAGTATATCTTTTCTGTTTCCGGCTGTTGTATCAATAGTTTTTAAAGATTCTGGTTTATCTATTTTTCTAAGTACATTTCTTTTTGTCTTTTTAGTTGGCTTTTTTGGATGGTTTTTTTCAAAAGGAGCATCTGAAGATCTAGGTCAGAAAGATGGCTTTATTCTTGTAACAATGTTTTGGTTAGTTTTGGCAGTTGCTGGCTCTATTCCATTTATATTAAGTGGGATGTCATATATTGATTCTTTCTTTGAATCAATGTCTGGTATAACTACTACTGGTGCAACAGTAATTACTGGGCTTGACTCCTTGCCAGAATCTTTATTATTTTACAGACAATTACTTCAATGGATGGGAGGAATGGGTTTAATAGTTCTGGCAACAGCAGTAATGCCAATGTTAGGCATTGGTGGTGGCCAGCTTTATAAAACAGAAATACCCGGAGCTATGAATGATAATAAGTTCACTCCTAGGCTTAAAGATACAGCTAAGGCGCTTTGGGTCATATATTTTGGTCTTACGATTTTGTGTGCATTTTTATACTATTTCAGTGGAATGAGCCCATTTGATGCTATATCCCATAGCATGAGTACAGTTTCTATAGGTGGATTTTCTACACATGACCAAAGCATAGGTTACTTTGATAGTCTTTTTATTGAGATTATATGTATAGTCTTTATGCTGCTTTCGGCCCTTAGTTTTACACTTCACTATTTTGCCTTATCTCTAAAAAAACCTCTTAAATACTTTTATGATCCAGAACTAAGATTTTTTATATCAATAATAGTATTTTTATTTATCATTTCTGTATGTATCAACTTTTTTGCTGGTGATAGAAGCACTTCAGCAAGAGATCTTCTATTTCATTCTGTTTCAATTATCACTACAACTGGTTTTTCTATTGGAAACTCATCAGATTGGTCTCCGTCAATAGGATTTTTATTTTTAATAGGTGCATTTATAGGTGCATGTTCTGGGTCTGTTGGTGGCGGTGTTAAGTCATGGAGGGTTCTAATAATGATAAATTATGCATATATTAATTTAATGAAGATGGTTCACCCTAATGCAGTTATTTCTTTAAAAATAGGAACTAAAAATGTGGAGCCAGATGTTGCAACTTCAGTATGGGGTTTCTTTTCTATTTACGTCATCTCATTTGTAATATTACTTCTTGCGCTTTTGGTAACAGGTCTCGATTTTGAGTCATCGTTTTCAGCAATTGGAGCATGTCTTAATAACCTAGGTCCTGGTCTAGGCGAAGTATCACAAACTTATGAATCTGTTTCTTCCACTGGTAAAGCTATTTTAGCTTTTGCTATGATTTTAGGTAGACTAGAAATATTTGCATTACTGGTTTTGCTTACTCCGTTATTTTGGAGAAAGTAGCTAAATACCTTCATACGGATTCTTAACTCCTTGAGGGGGCTTCTTGTATCTTTTATATTCCCAAGAGTAATCCTTGGGATTAATATTTATAAGTTTTTCAATATCTTTATTCAAAGATAGTTTGTGCTTACTATCATTGTAAATATCTTTATTGCTGGAATTAATACTTATTGATAAAAGAGAATTCTTATATGAATTTATACAAAAATATATAACTGGTTTCTTTGTTTTGATAGCTAGGGAAGGTGCGAGAGTAGTTGTATAGGCATCTCTATTAAACAATTTTATGTACTCGCCCATATTATTTTGTGGCACTTGATCTGCGGCAAGGCATACAACCTTTTTAGAAATCAAAGCTTTAAATATCTGTCTAACACCAGAAATATTTGTTTCAAAAGTTTTGTTATTGCCCTCTTCTCTCTGGGCTCTAA